>OBIU01000181.1_pt1 | contig 36073 bp, 23 predicted proteins | sample 1519871 | NCBI WGS metagenome assembly OBIU01 (sample SAMN04209229, study PRJEB22552) | human gut metagenome | biome: gut; material: feces | host: Homo sapiens | place: USA: Oklahoma
GGGGCGGGAGGCGCCGCCCCGGCATCCCGCCCGCCGGTCGCGGGCGATGGCGCGGCACCGTCCAGCCAGGGGTTGCCACATGGGGACGCCGCAGGGGCGCGCCCGCGTCGCGCGACCGCCGCGGCGGCATGCGATTTCGATTTGGATGAAGCGCCGGGCTTCGAGGCGCCGGCTGCTGCGGGGGAGGAGCCCTGCGCGGGACGGTCGCGACGGTTGCTGCGGTGCCGTTCGGACGGCACGCCGTATTCCACGGCCCAGGAGGCGTATCGCGATGAGCGCGCCTTCGATGCGAGGCGCGTGCGCTCGCGCAGGCGCGCCGCCATCGCCCGCGTGCTCGCGGTGGTCGTGCTGACGCCCATCGCCTTGGTGCTGCTGTTTTTAGCGGCGTATGCAACGACGTGCATCGTGAACGGCGCCTCTCCGGAAGAGCTGGTCGAGCTGCTGGGAAGGCTGATGGAGCGCCTCGCCGCGTTCGCGCGCGATCTGATTGCGTGAAGGTCGTGACGGCGGTACGGGGAGCGCATCCCGCGCTGATACACTGGAAGGCCGTTGAGGCGCGTTCAAGAGGAGTGTGATGACGTGGCCGGTCAGGTCGAACCGTGCCGGGACGGATGTTCGGATGACGGCGGGCGGGGCGGGGACGGGCGTCCGTTCGAGCCGCACGTGCAGCTGCCGAAGCCGCGACCCGGGATGAGGCTGGTTGGTTTTTGCAGGTCCTGTCGGTGCTTCGTCGAGCTCGATGGGCGCTTGCGGGACCCCGATGGACACGGGCGGCACGACATGGCGATCGTCATGGAGCTTCCCCTTGAGCGCCCGATCTATCATATTCCGGCGTTCAACTGGGGTGCGTTCCTCATGCCGCCGCTGTGGGGCGCGGGGCACGGCCAGGTGTTCGCGGTTGTGCTCTATCCCATCTGGCTGCTTGTGGACAACCTGCTGTGGGCCGCGCTGCGCGGGGGCGGGAGCATGCTCCTCGCCGCGGCCGCGCTGGCGGGCACGTTGGCATTCATGTTCTTCTACGGCCGGACCGCGAACTATGTTGGGTACATGCGCGTCGTGACGACGATGTCGCCCGAGGAATACGTGGGGCGCGAGCGTCGTTGGACGATCGCCATGGCGATCGTCGCGGCCTGCATGATGGCGTTTGCGACGTGGTACAACCTGGTTATCAGAGGGTAGCGCGAGCACGAGGGAAAGGATCGGGCGAATGGATGGATTGGCGCTCATGATCGTGGGCATCGCGGCGGCGGTCGCCGCCGTGTGCTCGGCATTCGTATTGGGCGAGGTGCGCGGGATGAGGCGCGCCCAGGGGGAGCTGCTTCGCGAGACCGAGGGGCGCGTGGCCGGCCTCGAGGCGGCGGTTGCCGACGCGCGCGCCATCTTGGGCTCGTTGTCGCAGTGGGCCGTGGGCGACTCCGCGGTGAGTCAGCAGCGCCATGATGCGCTGATGCGCGAGTTCTCGGAGGCTTCGGGTGCGATGGGGGCGCTGAGGCGCGAGACCGCCGACCGGCTCGAGAAGAATCGCGACACGGTCGACGCCCGCCTGGGCGAGGTGCGAACGACGGTCGAGCAGCAGCTCGGGTCGATTCGCGATGATAACCAGCGGCAGCTCGACCGCATGCGGGAGACGGTCGACGAGAAGCTGACGCGTACGCTGAACGACCGGCTTTCGGTTTCGTTCAAGCAGGTGAGCGATCAGCTGGAGGCGGTGTACACGGGGCTGGGCGACATGCGCAACATCGCGAGCGGCGTAGGCGACCTGAAGCGCGTGTTGTCGAACGTGAAGACGCGCGGTATCCTGGGCGAGGTCCAGCTCGGCGCGATACTGGCGGATATCTTGGCGCCCGATCAGTATGCGGAGAACATCGCGACCAAGCCCGAGAGCTCCGAGCGCGTGGAGTTCGCGGTGAAGCTGCCCGTGGACGGCGGCGACCCCGTGTGGCTGCCGATCGATTCCAAATTCCCCGGCGATACATACGAGCATCTGCGGGATGCGGTCGAGGCGGGGGACGCCGAGGCGGTCGAGCAGGCGCGCCGCGCGCTGGAGCAGCGCATCAAGGCGGAGGCCCGCGATATCTCGGAGAAATATATCTCGGTGCCCGCTACGACGAATTTCGGCATCCTGTTCCTGCCGTTCGAGGGGCTGTATGCCGAGGTGGTCGATAGGCCGGGCCTGATCGAGTCGCTGCAGCGCGACTACCGGGTGAGCGTCGCGGGGCCGTCGACGATGGCGGTGATCTTGAACAGCCTGCAGATGAGCTACCAGACGTTCGCGTTCCAGAAGCGCGCGGACGAGATCCAGCGCGTTCTCGCCGCGGTGAAGGCCGAGTTTCCGCGTTATCAAGCGGAGCTAGTCCGAGCCCGCAAGCAGATCGAGACCGCCGGCAAGACGGTGGACGGCATCATCACCACGCGCACGAACGTGATCGAGCGCAAGCTGCGCGCGGTGACCGCGCTCGAAGACGAATCGGCCGCGGCGGCGATCATCGGATACGACGAGCTGCTCGACGAGGGGGACGGGGTGCCGCCCCGCGCGTAGCGCAAGGGGTATCGCTGGATGCGTCCGGCTGCCGCGGTTCGATGGCGGGCGGGCGCCTGTTTGCCCGGGATTTGGTATGCTTGCGGATAAAACGATGCCCGCGAAGGAGCCTTTGAGGAAAGAAGGAGGGGCTGCGATGCCGAGGGAGACGAACGCGGCGAAGACCGCGCGTGCGATCGAGGTGTGCCGCCGGCTGAACGAGCGCTACGGCCCGGTCGAGTGCTTCTTGGACCACGCGAATCCGTTCCGCCTGGTGATCTCGGTCCTGCTTTCGGCACAGACCACGGACGCCCAGGTGAACAAGGTGACGCCCGAGCTGTTCGACCGCTGGCCGACGCCCGAGGCGATGGCGGGTGCGACGCCGGCCGAGGTCGCCGAGGTCATCAAGTCGCTCGGCTTCTATAAAACGAAGGCGAAGCACTGCGTCGAGGCCGCTCAGATGATCGTCGCCGATTACGGCGGCGAGGTTCCCGCCGATATGAAGGAGCTCGTCACGCTTCCGGGCGTGGGGCGCAAGACCGCCAACATCGTGCTGAACGTAAGCTTCGGCATCGTGGAGGGCATCGCGGTCGACACGCATGTCAACCGGATCGCGCACCGCCTGAAGCTCTCTCCCAAGACGCATGAGAAGGAGCCGCTCAAGACCGAGCAGGACCTGCTCAAGATATTGCCCCGCGAGTACTGGAACGACGTCAACCACCAATGGATCATGCTGGGGCGCGAGATCTGCGATGCACGCAAGCCCCTGTGCGGGGAATGCCCCTTGGCGGACATCTGCCCGAGCGCGCGTATGGCGTAGCGCTCGGGTAGAATAGCCGCAGAAACTCGATCGCGCCGACCCGTCCAAGCGCTTTGGGCGGGTTTTCGGCGTGAACGCTACTCGAATGGAGACGCACGTGCTCATACATCGCATCGCCGCACAGCTGTACACCGCCGAAGCGCCCCAGGCCATCGAGGCGGCGCTCGGTCGCGGCGAAGACGCCACGCTGGCGATTTCCCAGTCCGGCCGCACCCTCATGGTCGCAGCGCAGTTTGCTCGTCGCCCGCGTCCCACGGTCTATATCGTGTCGGGTGAGGATTCGGCCGACCGCGCCTATCGCTCGCTCGCCGCGTATCTGGGCCTCGAGCACGTCGTGCGCTTCCCGGAGCGCGCCGACTACCCCTGGAAGGACGACGCCCCCGACGATGCCGTCGTCGCGGCCCGCTGCGCCGCGCTGGGCCGCGTGGCCAGGGGCGAGAACTGCGTGCTGGTGGCGTCGGCCCGCGCGCTGCTCCGCTGCGTGCCGCCGCGCGAGAGCGGGTATTGGGCATCGACGCGCTTCGCGGTGGGCGAGGAGGTGCCGTTCGAAGACGTGCCGCGCATGCTTGTGGGCATGGGGTACACCAGCTCGGAGGCAGCCGACGCCCCCGGCCTGTTCTGGGTGCACGGGGACGCCGTGGACGTCTATCCCGCTCAGACGACGGCGCCGGTGCGCATCGAGTTCTTCGGCGATGAGATCGATCGCATCCGCCGCATGGTGGCCTCTACGGGCCAGACCATCGGCGACGAGGACGAGGTCGAGATCTTCCCGTGTCGCGAGCTGGCCCTGACCGACGAGGCGGTCAAGCGGATCAGCGCGGCGCTGTATCTGCCGGCGCAAAACGACACCGCGCTCGCCGCGATGCTCGAGATGGTCCAGCAGCGCATCGTCACCCCCGAGCTCGACCGCTATCTGCCGTTGCTGTACGAGCGCACGGAGAGCCCGCTGGCCCATCTTTCAGACGACGCGCTGGTGATCTTGTCGGAGCCGCGCTCGCTGTTCGACGACTGCATGCGCGCGTACGAGGACCTGGAGCGCCGCGCCGGCGACGCGAAGGTGGCGCGCCTCGACGGACTCTACGTGCGCCCCCAGGAGCTCGACTTCGGTCGCCAGCAGCGCTTGAACTACGTGAGCCTAATCCGCGCCGGCGGTGCGGTGACGGCCGAGCTCAAGCTCGAGCAGCCCGCGCTCGCGGGTTCGGACAACCGTTTCATCTCGCGCATCCAGGAGGTGGTGAACAACCGCTACGCGGTGCTGTTCGCCATCCCCGACCGCGGCGCGCGCGAGTCCATGGAGCTGAGCTTCACCGACGAGTCGATTCCCTTCGAGGAGTCGCTCTCAAGCGATCCGGCGAACGCCGGCGAGCTTGACGGCGCCGCGCCGACGGTCGAGCTCCCCGCCGTCTCGCGCCGACGCGCCGACGCGCTGAACGCCCGCGGCCTCGAGGAGGGCGCCTCCGGCCCGACCGTCCCCACCATCACGCGCGGCCGCGTCACCTTCATCGATGCCGCCCTGCCGGCGGGCACCGTCGTGCCTGAGGCGCACCTGGCGGTGTTCTCGCTCGCGGACCTCAATGCGCGCATGGACGCCAAGCGCGCCCGCGGACGCGCCCGCCGCCGCGTCGACGTCACCGAGGTCACCTTCCCCTTCAAGCCGGGCGACTACGTCGTCCACGCCACGCACGGCATCGCCTTGTTCGCCGAGATCGTGCGCCAGGAGGTGGCGGGTCGCGAGCGCGATTACTTCCTGCTGGAGTACGCCGACGGCGACAAGCTCTACGTGCCGCTCGAGCAGGTCGACCGCATCACGCGCTACGTGGGGCCGGACGGTGCCAACCCGCGCCTCACCCGCCTGAACACCGCCGATTGGAGCCGCGCCACCAACAAGGCGCGCAAGAGCGCTAAGAAGCTGGCGTTCGACCTGGTAGACCTCTACACGCGTCGCTCATCCATCACCGGTTACGCATTCGGTCCCGATTCGCCCGAGCAGATCGAGATGGAGGAGAGCTTCCCCTACGAGCCCACCCATGACCAGCTCGACGCGATCGCCGACATCAAGGGGGACATGGAGAGCGCCAAGCCCATGGACCGCCTGCTCTGCGGGGATGTCGGCTTCGGCAAGACCGAGGTCGCCCTGCGCGCGGCATTCAAATGCGTGGACGGCGGCCGCCAGGTCATGGTGCTGTGCCCCACCACCATCCTCGCCCAGCAGCACTACGAGACGTTCTTCGAGCGCTTCGCCCCCTTCGGCGTGGAAGTCGAGGTCATGAGCCGCTTTCGTACGCCGGCGCAGCAGCGTCGCGCCCTCGCGGCGTTCGCCGAAGGCAAGGTCGACGTGCTGGTGGGCACGCATCGCCTGCTGTCCTCCGATGTGAACCCGCACGACCTGGGCCTCGTCATCATCGACGAGGAGCAGCGCTTCGGCGTCCAGCACAAGGAGCAGCTCAAGAACATCCGCGAGCAGATCGACGTGCTCACGCTTTCGGCGACGCCCATCCCACGCACCATGCAGATGGCGATCTCGGGCGTGCGCGATATGAGCCTCATCACCACGCCGCCCACGGGCAGGCGTCCCGTGCAGGTGCACGTGGGGGAGTACGACCCCGACGTGGTCTCGGCGGCGATCCGCCTCGAGACGGGTCGCGGCGGCCAGGTGTACTACGTGTCGAATCGCGTGAAGACCATCGAGGACGCCGTCGAGCGCGTGCACGAGGCGGCGCCCGAGGCCCGCGTGGGCGTGGCACACGGCAAGATGAGCCCGCGCGAGGTCGAGGACGTTATGGTCCAGTTCGCGACCGGCAAGATCGACGTGCTCGTGGCGACGACCATCATCGAGAGCGGCATCGACAACCCGCATTCCAACACGCTGATCATCGAGGACTCGCAGCGCTTGGGCCTCGCGCAGCTCTACCAGCTGAAGGGGCGCGTGGGGCGTTCCGCCACGCAGGCGTACGCGTACTTCATGTTCCCGGGGGAGCTGCCGCTTACCGAGGAGGCGACCGAGCGCCTGATGGCGCTCTCGGAGTTCCAGGACCTGGGCAGCGGTATGCGCATCGCCATGCGCGACCTCGAAATCCGCGGCGCCGGCTCGCTCGTGGGCGCGGAGCAGCACGGCAACCTCTCGAGCGTGGGCTTCGACCTGTTCACGCAGATGCTGGGGCAGGCGGTTGCCGAGGCCCGCGGGGAGAGCGGTTCCGATGTGGAGGAATCCGGCGTGACGATCAACCTGCCGGCAGATTTCTTCCTGAGCGAGGAGTACCTGCCCGCGGTCGACCAGCGGGTGCTGGTGTATCGAAAGCTGGCGGCGGCCGATGAGCTTGCCGCCGTGGACGAGGTACAGGAGCAGTGCGAAAACGAGCACGGGGAGCTGCCGCAGGCGGCGTTGAACCTGTTCGACCGCGCACGCATCCGCATCCGCGCTGAGCGCCTGGGGTTGGAGAGCGTCGCGCTGACGCAGGGGCGCCTGGTGTTCCAGGGGGTCGACGTGCCCAAGACCGTCGCGTTCGAGCTCAAGGGCCAGCTGGGGGCCATCAACTATCCCAAGAGCCGAAAGCTCACCGTGCCCTATCGCGTCGGCGCCGGCGCGGGCTCGGGCGTGGGTCGCGGCATCGACGCGAGCGATGAGAGCATGACCTGCGTGCAGGCCGCGTTGGGACTGCTTGTGCGCCTGGGCGCATCGGGCGACGACGACTAACGACCGAGGCCCGCTTGCGCGCCCGGGCGCATCGGGCGGTGGCTGCGGCGGTACGTCGCTGGCCACCAAGGATTAACGGATGGGTTCGGTGTACTTGGTCTTATCGGTGCGCATGACGCGCTTCGAGACGTGGAGCGGCCCGCCGTCGATGTCGTAGACGAAGTCCGTCACGAGCATGAGCGCGGTGTCGCGCTCGACGTCGAGCAGGAACGCCTCGCGCGGGCGAGCGAAGCAGACCTCGAACGTCTTATGGCCGTTGGCGGGGACGCGATGGAAGCGCTCGCGCAGCGCTGCGTAGAGCGAGCGGCGGTCGAGATCGGTGTCGAGCAGCTCTTGGAACTCCGCGGGCAGCCAGGTGGTCTCCAAGCAGAACGGCTCGTGGTCGAGATAGCGCAGACGCACCAGCTCGACGACGGGACTTGCGGGATCGACGTTGAGAAACGAGGCTATGTCCGGCGCGGCATCGGCCATACGGGCGTCCACGAGACGCGTCTCGAACTCGGCGTGACCATCCCGCATGCTCGTAGTGAAGCTCGAGAACACGGTTTCATCGGCATGGGATTGCAGGGTTGCGGAGACGAACGCGCCGCGACCGCGCTCCTTTACGACGAGTCCCTCGTCCACGAGTATCTCGAGGGCGTGGCGCACCGTGCTGCGCGAGAAACCGGTATCGGCCATCAACTCGGATTCCGAAGGCAGTTTTGAGCCGCAGGGATATACGCCGCCGATGATCTTGCCCCGCAGGTCCTCGGCGAGCTGGCAATAGAGGGCGTCCGCACTCGATGTCCTTACATTCATATCGCTCTCGAATCTCTTTAATAGTTCAAACTTGTATGGTCAATACCATAACTTATATGGTGCCTATTTCGAAGCGTTGTGCTAAAGAATGCAAGCAAATGACCGTTCACGGTTCAATTACTACCGTTTACCGTGGAAATGATGCGCTCTCGCGTGGTCCAGGCTTATATCTAACTTGTATCAAGTAATGGCGATACGGATGACGAAAGGACCGATAGCCATGAAGAAACAGGAACAAGTTAGGGACATGGTTGCCAAGATCCTCGAGAGCAAGAAGGATGTGGGCGGCATCAAGCGCGTGGTGTGGGTCGGCGCCGGCGGATCGAACGGCGGCAACTACCCAGCCCAATACTTTATGGAGCATGAAGCGACCCAGATTGTGTCCTCGGGCTACACCAGCAACGAGTTCGTTCATGCGACGCCGCGCTATGTGGACGAGAACACGCTGGTCGTCGCCGTGTCCATGCGCGGCACGGCCGAGACCATCGTGGCCGCCGAGGTCGCGCGCGACCTGGGTGCCGCGACCGTGGGCGTGTATGTGGACGAATCGCGCCTGACGGAGGTCTGCGAGTACAAGATGCAGTACGGCAGCCTCGCGGTGGATGAGACCAACATGGGCGAGACCAATTCCGCCGTGGTGACCATGATCGCCATGGAGCTCGTGCAGCAAACGGAGGGCTATGCGGAGTACGAGACCGCGATGGCAGCCTTCGACCTGGTCGATCCGATCTATCGCAAGGCTGTGGCCTACACCACGCCGCTCGCCGAGGCCTGGGCGCGGCAGAACGCCGATAAGCCCTGCATCAACGTGATGGCCCAGGGCCCGCTCTATGGTGCGGCGTACGTCTTCTCCATCTGCAACATCCAGGAGATGCTTCAGATCGACTCCTGCACGATCAACACGTGCGACTTCTTCCATGGTCCCTTCGAGATCCTGGACAAGCGCACGTCGCTGTTCCAGCTCATCTCGGTGGGCCGTTCGCGCGGCAACGACGAGCGCGGAATCCGCTTCGTGGACCAGTACGGCGGCGACCGCGTCTATCAGCTCGACGCGAAGGAGCTCGGCCTGAATGACATCAAGGATTCGGTGTCCGAGTACTTCAACCACCTGGTCTTCTCGCCGATTCTGAACAACGTTTATATGCGCGCCCTCTCCCGGGTTACCCATAAGGACTACATGACCCGTCGCTACATGTGGAAGCTCGCATATTAGCTCGAAGCGTCGGGCGCCGGGGTTCCGCTTGAGCAGCGCGGCCGGTCGCTCTCTCCCGTGCCGTTGCGAGTGCCTGATAAATCAAATCATAGACATCTATAACGAATATAACGTCTGTTATAGTGTGGAAGGGAACATTCGAACGGAGGAGGCGGACGCCGTGAACGCGAAAAAGGGCTATGCGCTGGTGCTGATTGCAGCGCTGATGTGGGGATGTATCGGTATCTTCGTCAACAACCTCACCGCGTTGGGACTGAGTTCGGTGAGCATCGCCGCGCTGCGCTTGCTGTTCGGCGCGGCTATGCTGGCGCCCGTGCTCGCCGCGATGGGGGTGCGCGGGTCGGGGGTGCCTGCGGGCGAGCGCCCGTCTGCGCTCGCCTTGTTCCGCGTGCCTCCCTCGTCGCTTGTTTCCTGTGCGCTCGTGGGCATCGTGGGGCTTGCGTTCGCCAACCTCGGGTATTACATCTCGATGGGCGAGGTGGGCATGTCGACGGCGTCGGTCCTGCTCTATACCTCGCCGGTATTCGGCGTCGCGTTGGGCCGGCTGCTCTATCGCGAGCCAGCGACCTCGAACAAGTTCGCCTCGATCGCGATCAACATCATCGGGTGCGTGCTGGCGGTGACGAACGGCGATTTCTCTTCGATGGGCTTCTCCATGCTCGGCATCATAGCCGGCGTGGCCGCCGGGTTCATGGGCGCCCTGCTGGCGGTGTTCAGCAAGGTCGCGACCGAGCGGGCGCATCCGCTGGCGGTGACGTTTTACGGGTTCGTATTCGGCGGTGCGACCATGCTCGTCCTGGCGTTCCCTTGGACGGATATCGTCGTGGCGGCGAGTCCGCGGTTGCTACTCTTCCTGCTGGGGTTCGGCCTCATCCCGACGGCCCTGGCGTACATCTTCTATATGAACGGCCTTTCAATGGGGCTCGAGGCATCCAAGGTTCCGGTGGTGGCTTCGTTCGAGACCGTCGCGACCGTGCTGGTGGGCATCGGCGTCTACGGCGAATCGGCAGGGCCGGTGAAGATGGCGGGCATCTGCCTGGTGCTCATTTCCATCTTCGTGATGAACATGAGCTTCGAGAAGATCCGCCGCAGCGAGTTCTACGGTCATGTAGAGGAGTCCATGCGGTTCAGTGGACGGGCGTGGGCACAGGGCAAGGCGGCGGACTACGCCGAGTTCGTGAACGGCGGCGACTGGCAGACCTGGATCGCGCCGCGGTAGGCCGCGCTTTCGGGCGGGAATCGCGCCGCGTCGGGATACGCCCGCCGGACCGGGCCGGTTTCGCGCGGGATCCGTCCGCGGGCATCGCGCTGCAGCTGCTCCGCGGGAGCACCTCGGATCCCGTCTAGGATATGACGTATATAACTGGTGAACGGTCGTTATATACCAGTAAACGGTAAATCTCTCCTGAAACTACCTTAGTTTGCTAAAGAACACTCGACATACAAGCTAAGTCATCTATAATGACCATAACGACTAAGAGGAGGCGTGATGAATCAGATAATTCTGGCATCCCACGGCGGGCTCGCAGCAGGTGTCCGCGACACGTTGGCAATGGTCCTCGGCGACGTTCCCAACGTCCACGTTATCTCGCTTCTGCGTGATGACAAGGAGCCCGTCACGGACAAGGCGGCAAGCCTCGTCGAGACGTTTGACGCCGAGGATGCCATCTACGTTTGCACGGACATGATGGGATCGAGCGTCAACAACTCGATGGTGGAGTTGATGGAACGCGACGAGCGCATCACCGTGATCAGCGGTATGAACATGCCGCTCGTGCTCACGCTCGCGATGTCTCCCGTGCCCATCCAGGGCAAGGAGCTCATCGACCTGATCCAGGAGGCGCGCGCCGGCCTGGACAACTGCCGCGACTCCGTGCCCCTGCTCGCCAAGGCCCCCAAGAAGCAGGTCGTCGCCGGCAAGGGCGGCGAGGCGAACATCGTGCTGGTGCGCCTGGACTACCGACTGCTTCACGGCCAGGTCGTGTTCTCGTGGGTCAACTCGGTGGCAGCCAGCCGCATCATCGTCGTGGACAACGAGGCTGCGACCGACGAGATCAAGAAGGGCGCGCTCAGGCTCGCCAAGCCGGCGGGCGTGTACCTCAACGTGTACACCGTCGAGAAGGCGCTCTCCAAGATGGAGAAGCTCAACACGCTGGGCGAGAACGTGATGTTCGTCTTCGGCAACGTGCACGAGATGCTGCAGTTCGTGAGCTCCTATCCCTTCTCCGAGATCAACTTCGGCGCGGCCGCCAACCACGACGGAGCCGAGCCGGTGGGCGGCAAGGACAGCTCCGTCTTCCTCGACGCCGCCGAGAAGGCCGATGCCCAGAAGATTCTGGACCTGGGCATCAAGATCTACGAGCAGCAGACGCCTACGCAGGCGCGTACGGATATCAGCTCGTTCTAACAGGCATGTGTCCCCGGATCGCGGGGTTTTGCAACGAACACTTCTGAGAGGAGAAGGTAATGGATACGTTCATTAGCGCGCTGCTCGTCGGCCTGGTCGGCGTGTTCTGCATGCTCGACTCGCGCCTGCTGGGCCGCTTGAACTTCGAGCAACCGCTGATCGGCGCCACGCTCGTCGGCCTGGTATTGGGCGATGTGCCCACCGGCCTTGCCGTCGGTGCCGCGGTCGAGCTGGTCAGCATGGGTCTGGTCCAGGTCGGTGCAGCGGTTCCGCCCGACATGGTCTTGGGCGGCATCGTCGCCTCCGCGTTCGCCTGCTTGACCGGCGCATCTGCCGAGACGGCCATGACGATCGCGATCCCCGTCGCGGTCCTCGGCCAGCTGCTCGGCATCGTGTTCCGCTCCATCATCGCGGCGCTCACCCATGTGGCCGATTCCGCCATCGATGCCGGCAATTTCAAGAAGGCCTACCGCATGCATATCGTGGCGGGCACGGCTCTCTACTCGCTCATGTACTTCCTGCCCATCTTCGCCGCGGTCTTCGTGGGCACCGACGTCGTCCAGGCGGTCGTGGACATGATTCCGGCTTGGATCACCGACGGCCTGAACGTGGCCTCCAAGATCCTCACCGCCTACGGTTTGGCGCTCCTGCTCTCGATGATGCTCAACAAGGGTATGACGGTCTTCCTGTTCCTGGGCTTCATGCTCGCATCCTACCTGGGCCTTTCCGTGATCGCCGTCTCGATCTTCGGCGTCATCATCGCGCTCATCCTCATGGGCATCAAGTACTCCAATAACGGCGGCGTCGCCATCGCGGGCGCCGGGACCGAATACGATCCGCTCGAAGACGATGAGTAAGGGGGAGAGCACCATGGCAAACGAGATCGCTACTCAAGACGTATCGCTCAACAAGAAGATTTGGCAGTTCTTCTGGCGCTCCTGGGCAATTCAGGATTCTTGGAACTACGAACGCCAGATGAACATGGGTTTCCTGTACGGCATGGTTCCCACCATCGACCGCTGCTACCCGGATGAGACCGATCCCAAGCAGCTCGAGGCCAAGAAAGAGGCCTACCGCCGCCACATGGCGTTCTATAACTGCACCCCGCAGACGAGCGCCTTCGTCCTCGGTCTCGCATCCTCCATGGAGGAGCAGTACGCGAAGGATCCCGCCAGCGTGAACCCCGATTCCATCAACGCGATCAAGACTTCGCTGATGGGCCCGCTTTCCGGTATCGGCGACTCCTTCTTCCAGGGCACGATCCGCGTCATCGCCTTCGGCCTCGGCGTGCAGCTCGCCCAGCAGGACTCCATCATGGGTCCGATCCTGGCGATGGCCATCTCCATCGTCCCGTCCGTCCTCATCACCTGGTTCGCCGCCAAGCTCGGCTACCAGGGAGGCCATGAGTACCTGCAGAAGCTGCAGGGCGGCAACATGATGGACAAGCTCATGTATGTCTGCGGCATCGTGGGCCTCATGTCGGTGGGCGCCATGATCGCGACTCTTATCGGCGCCACCACGCCGCTGACGTTCTCCGACGGCAGCCTGGTCATCCAGGACATCCTGGACTCCATGATGCCGAACATGATTCCGCTGGCCCTTACCGGCTTGATGTACTGGCTCATCAAGAAGGGCGTGAACACCCTCGCGCTCCTCGCGATCGCCATCGTCGGCGGCATCGCCCTCTCCGCCCTGGGCATCCTCGTCTAACACCTGGTATCAACGCCCCGCCGCGCGGCGGGACAGAGCAAGCAACCGAAAGGAAGTTTTGAACATGTACGAAATCGACCTCAACCTCCCCAAGCAGATCGTCGCCGACGTCCTGTCCAACCACGAGATCCACAGCGTCGCCTTCGTGGGCTGCGGCGCCTCCATGTCCGACCTGTACCCCGCCAAGTACTTCCTGGCCAACAACACCGATAAGCTCAACGTCCAGATCTTCACCGCCAACGAGTTCAACTACGACACCCCGAAGTGGGTCGGCGAGCACACCTTCGTCATCACCTGCTCACTCGGTGGCTCCACGCCCGAGACCGTCGAGGCCAACAAGACGGCCAAGAAGCACGGCTGCCCCGTGGTCTCCCTCACCAACAAGGCCGGCTCCGCTCTGACCGTTGACGCCGACCACGTGATCGTCCACGGCTTCCACGCCAACTTCGCCGCTAAGGCCGAGAAGCCCGGCTATGCCATGGCGCTCGCTCTCGAGATCCTTCAGCAGACCGAGGGCTATGAGCACTACGAGGACATGATCTGCGGCCTCACCAACATCTTCGAGCTTTGCGAGAAGTCCGCCCAGCAGGCCGAGAAGGTCGCCGAGCAGTTCGCTCAGGACTTCAAGGACGACGAAATGATCTACTTCATGGCATCCGGCGCCTCCGAGAAGATGGCCTACTCCCACGCCGCCTTCCTCTTCACCGAGATGCAGTGGATCGACGCCGCCGCCTATAACAGCGGCGAGTACTTCCACGGTCCGTTCGAGGTCACCACGCCCGGCAAGCCCTACGTCTTCTTCATGTCCGATGGCGCGACCCGCCCGATGGACGCCCGCGCGCTTACCTTCCTGCAGCGCATGGATGCCAAGGTCGCGCTCATCGACGCCAAGGACTACGGCCTGGCCGATGCCGTGCCCGCGAGCGTGCTGACCTACTTCAACCCGCTGCTGCACCTCGCCGTCATGCGTGTGTACGGCAACAAGATCGCCGATGCCCGCCAGCACCCGCTGACCAAGCGTCGCTACATGTGGAAGCTCACCTACTAGTTCGATTCGGCGGGCGGCTCCTTTTCGGGGCCGCCCTTTTTTATTCGAGGGAGGTTCCCATGATCAAGGCGGTGCTGTTCGATAACGACGGCGTGCTGGTGGACACCGAGTGGTTCTATAACCGCCGCCGCGCGGCGTACCTGGAGACCAAGGGCTTCGTGTTCGACGAGATCCCCGACCTGTCCGGAACGAACGACGTGTACGTGTGGGAGTACTTCGAGCCCGATGACCCCGTTCGCCGCGAGGAGCTGAAGCAGGGCTACCTGCCCTATATGGAGGCGCACCCCGTGCCCTACGACGAGCTCATGAACCGCGACGCGCGCCCCGTCATGGAGGCGCTGCAGGAGCGCGGCGTGAAGTGCGCCATCGCGAGCTCGGGACAGATCGAGATGATCCAGCAGCTGGTGGACGCCGCCGGCCTGGAGGACGTGCTCGACCTCAAGCTGAGCGCCCACGACTGCGGCGCCTTCAAGCCCGATCCGGCGGTGTACCTCCGTGCGATGGAGCTTTTGGGGGTGGAGCCGGGGGAGTGCCTGGTGGTCGAGGATTCGCCCTTCGGCATCGAGGCGGGCGTGCGCTCGGGTGCGCGGACGTTGGCGCTGAAGCCCAAGGAGGGCGTGGAGCTCGATCAGTCGGCGGCGGACCGGGTGATCGACAGCTTGTGGGATGTGCTGGAGGAGCTCGGCTAAGCCCTGCCGTTCCCGGGCGCGTGCAACATGTTGTTAACATGGTTATAATGGTATTGACATATATGACGATGCAGATGAATGGATGCGAGCGCTATGGCGACGAACAGGACGACCCCGCTGTACCAGCAGATCTTTGAAGAGATCAAGGGGGCGATCGAGAGCGGCGAGTACGCGCCGAAGGAGCGCATCCCGTCCGAGCCCGAGCTGGCCGAGCAGTACGGCGTGAGCCGCATCACGGTGCGCCGCGCCGTCGAGGAGCTGTGTTCCGAGGGCTATCTGGTGAAGCAGCAGGGACGCGGAACGTTCGTGAGCACGCCGCATATCAACCGCCGCCTGCTGCAGTACACCGTCGCGCGCGGCTTCACGCAGGTGTGCGAGGACAACGGTATGGAGCCGGGCGCGCGCGTGCTCAACCGGCTGATCGTGCCGGTGCGCTCCGAGGAGGCGCGTCTGCTCGATCTGCCGGAAGAGGCGCTGCTCCTGTACGTCCAGCGCATCCGTACGGCGGATGGCCAGCCCATCTTCGAGGAGAACATCTTTTTGCCGTACGAGGGCTACCAGTCCCTGATGACCGAGGACCTAAACGACGTATCGATGTTCGATAGGATCGCCGAGGTGGGCGGGAAGCGCCCGGAGGTGCCGCTCATGCGTACCGTGGAGGCGGTGCGGGCCACGAGCGAGCAGGCGACGCGCTTGGCGATCTCCCAGGGCGACCCGCTGCTCTTCCTGAACGTGTGCTTCGGCGATGCGGACCGCAAGCCGGTGTGCATCGGCCGCCAGTACTACGTGGGCAGCCGCTATCGTTTCGTGCTCTAAGCGCTTGCGGGCGAGGTGGTCGCCCGGATTCGGGTTTTCTAGGGCTTTCCCCCCCGAAGTGAGTGGAAAAGAAGCGGCGCTTGGGCTAGCGTCCGTCGTCTTGCTGGAGCTCGCTTTGCTTATGGCGGCGGGCCTGTTTGGAGAGCAGGCGGGCGGGCTTGTCGGGATCGGGGACCGCGGTGGGCAGCGGTTCGTCCACCGCTCCGTGGTACCAGCCGCCCACGAAGTTGTCGGTGCGGAACACGTTGATGACGGCGCCGGGGTCCACATCGCGTACCAGGTCGATGATGTCGGACGATTCATACGTGGAGACGACGGTGTGCAGCAGCCACATGGTCTTGCGGCTGTAGCCGCCGATGACCTCGGCGCAGGAGATGCCGTGCTGGAACTCCTCGATGTAGGCGTCCATGACCTCGTTGGGGCGGCGCGTGGTGATCTGCAGCGTTACGCGGTCGTAGCGGTTGTAGAAGCTGTCGATGGTCTTGGTGGCGATGAACTGGAACACGATGGAGTACGCCGCGTTGTCCCAGCCGAACAGCGCACCGAAGATCACGAGCAGCAGGCAGTTGCTGGCAAAAATGAGGCCCCAGATGGTCTTGCCGGTGCGGTTGGATACCCACAGCGCGACGAAGTCGGTGCCGCCGGTGGAGGCGCCCGCTTTCAGCGCGATGGCGATGGACAGGCCGGAGATGAAGCCGCCGAAGATCACGAGCATCATCTTGTCGCCCAGCAGCGGAGCGAAGTTGAAGACGTTGAGGAAAAGCGATGAGAGCCCGACCTGCATCATGGAGAAGATGACGAAGCGCTTGCTGATGGAGCCCCAGCACAGCGCCGCCACCGGGATGTTCAGCAGCAGCATGCCCACGGAGGTCGAGATGTGCACGCCGCCCAGCGAGGTGATCTGGTTGACGAGGACCGCGACTCCCGTGAAGCCGCTGGGGAGCAGGTTGGCGGGCTCGACGAACGCTTGGATGAGGAAGGTCTGCAGCAGCGCGGAGAACGTTACGGCGATCGCGGTGATGATGCGGCGAACAACGGCGAGGCGCGCGAGTTCGAGCGCGCGGTCGGTGATGGCGTCAACGGCGTTTCGCATGGACCCTCCTTGGGGCGTCGTGCGCCGGGTGGGCGCGGGGCTATTCGAGATGGGAACCGTGGTGTAACGAGAGCGATGATTCTAACACGCATGATAGCCGTCTGATAGGGGACGGGGCGCGCCGACGCGTCCACTTTTACACGCAGCTCAAAATGTAGGCGACCGGACGCGCGGATCGAGGCCGCGTGCCCGCGTTGGGCCGTGTGGCGGCTGCGAGGGCGCTGGGGCCTGTGGCGGCTGCGAGGGCGCTGGGGCCTGTGGCGGCTGCGCCCGCGTTGGGGGATAATGGCCCGCAGGCAACGCGAGGCTGCAAAGAGGACGGCATATGAACGAGCAGGCGCTTCAGACACTTAAAACCTACTTCGGTTACGATTCCTTCCGTCCCGGGCAGGAGCGGATGGTCGACGCTATCCTGGCGGGTCGCGACGCCCTCGGCATCATGCCCACGGGTGCCGGCAAATCGATCTGCTACCAGATTCCCGCGCTCATGCTGCCCGGCATCACGTTTGTGGTGAGCCCGCTCGTCTCGCTCATGGGCGACCAGGTGCGCGCGCTCAAGGCGGCGGGCGCCCGTCCGAGCTACCTCAATTCCACGCTGACGCCGGCGCAGCAGAATACCGTGCTTAAGCGCGCGGAGGAGGGCTGGTACCAGATCATGTACGTGGCGCCCGAGCGCCTGGCCGACCCGCGCTTCCTGGCGTTCGCCCAGCGCGCGGCGGACGAGGGCGGCATCGGCGTTCCGCTGGTCGCGGTGGACGAGGCGCACTGCGTATCCCAATGGGGTCAGGATTTCCGTCCCGCGTACCTGCAGATCGCCTCGTTCATCGAGGCCCTGCCCAAGCGGCCGGTCGTGGCTGCCTTCACGGCCACGGCGACCGAGCGCGTGCGTCGCGATATCGTGGCGATGCTGGGTCTCGAGGCGCCCGAGGCCGTGGTGACAGGCTTCGACCGCGCGAACCTCTCATGGAGCGTGGAGGAGCTGGGGGATAAGGCCAAGGCGCGCTGGATTACGGAGTACGTGGTCGCCCATGCGCAGGAGAGCGGCATCATCTACTGCGCGACGCGCAAAGCGGTCGACGCGCTGTCGGCCGAGCTGGGCCTCGCGCTCATGCCGCATGGCATCGGCGTGGGGCGCTATCACGCCGGCATGGCGGCGCAGGCGCGTCAGGAGAGCCAGACGGCGTTTATCGAGGACCGCCTGCCGGTCATGGTGGCGACGAACGCCTTCGGCATGGGCATCGATAAGCCCAACGTGCGCTACGTGATACACAACAACGTGCCCGAGAGCATCGAGGCGTACTACCAGGAGGCGGGCCGCGCCGGTCGCGACGGCGATCCGGCGAGCTGCTACCTGCTGTGGAACGGCAACGATTTTCGAACGCGCCGGTTCCTCATCGACCGCGACCCCGAGGACGACGAGCTGGACGAGGATCAGCGCGAGCAGGCGCGTTTGAACCGGTATCGGCTGCTGCGCCAGATGGAGGGCTATTGCCAGACCACCGGCTGCCTGCGCGAGTACATCCTGCGCTATTTCGGCGACGAGGACGCCGCGGCGCAGCTGGCTCGCGAGGCTGCCGCGAGCGCGACGGGCTGCGGGGCGTGTTCGAACTGCCTAGGTGATTTCGCGGTCGAGGACGTGACCGAGGCGGCGCGCGAGGTGGTGCGCTTCGTCGCGCCCCGCGCTGACCGCTTCGGCAAGGCGCTACTGGCCGAAGCACTGCACGGGGCGAACAACGAGAAGGTGCGCCGTGTTCATCTGGACGAGGTCGAGGGATACGGGGCGCTGCACGCGATGCCTCTCGTGCACATCCGCTCGCTTATCGACCAGCTGGTGGGACGCGGGTACCTCGCGGCTTCCCAGGGACAGTTCCCGGTCCTGTCGCTGGGTCCGCGAGCCGTGGAGGTCCTTAGCGATGAGGGCGGCGCGTTTCGCTTCTCGGTGAAGCGGCGCGCGGCGAAGCGGACCGCGCCGGCGCGCGCCCAACGGGCCGTCGACTTGCTGCGCGATGAGGCGGCGCTCGATGCGCGTCCGCGCGTGGGTGACGACGCCGAGCTCTTCGAGCGCCTGCGCACCCTGCGAACCGAGCTCGCGCGCGAGCGCGAGTGGGCGCCGTACATGGTGTTCTCCGACAAGGCGCTGCGCGGCATGTGCCGCCTGCGTCCGCGCACGCGCGACGAGCTTCTGGGCGTGTCGGGCGTGGGCGAGAAGAAAGCCGACGACTTCGGCGAGCGCTTCCTGGGCGAGATCGCTGCCTTCGAGGACGAGCAGCGGTAGGGGCTGGACTGGAGCTTGATTGGGCGGCTTTCATTTTGCTCCGATGCACTCTCAGGGACGCTCGCCGTGCGCCATGTTCGAGACAGGGGTGAGCAAAACGGGTATCGTATGCTGTACGTGTACCGTGAGGGCCAGATAAGCCGAGGTGGACCATGCCCATTCGAATTCCCGATGCTCTTCCAGCAACCGAAACGCTCGAGAGCGAGAATATCTTCGTCATGACCGAGTATCGCGCGCTGCATCAGGATATCCGTCCGCTGCGCGTCCTTATCCTGAATCTCATGCCCACGAAGGTCGCCACCGAGACGCAGATCATGCGCAAGCTTTCCAACACCCCGCTGCAGGTGGACGTGGAGTTGCTGCGTACCGCAAGCCACGAGGCGGCGCATGTGTCGGCGAGCCATCTCGATACGTTCTACCGCACGTTCGATGAGATTGCCAGCGAGTACTACGACGGCTTGATCATCACGGGCGCGCCGGTGGAGCAGATGCCGTTCGAGGAGGTCGACTACTGGCCCGAGCTGTGCCGTATCATGGATTGGTCCACCACGCACGTGCACTCCACGCTGCATATCTGCTGGGGCGCTCAGGCGGGGCTCTACCATCATTACGGCATCGATAAATACGACCTGCCGCAGAAGGCGTCCGGCGTGTTCGAGCATCGCATCCTGAAGCCGTCGAGCCCGCTCGTCCGCGGCTTCGACGATCGCTTCTGGGCGGTCCATTCGCGCAACACCGACGTGCGCATCGGGGACGTGGAGGCGCAGCCTGAGCTCGAGATCATCGCCGTGTCCGACGAGGTCGGCCTCTATCTGGTCAAATCGACCGACAGCCGCCGCTTCTTCGTATTCGGCCATCCCGAGTACGACCGCGAGACGCTCAAGCTCGAGTACGAGCGCGACCTGGCGCGCGGTATCGATCCGCAGGTTCCGCGGAACTACTTCCCTGAAGACGACCCCTCGCAGCAGCCTCGCAATACCTGGCGCTCGCAGGGGCAGCTGCTCTATACGAATTGGCTCAACTACTACGTGTACCAGACCACGCCCTACGATATCGAGCGCGTGGGCGAGTAGGGTCCCTTGATGCCGCCGGCTGCGCCTCGCTTCAAGCGCATCGCGGCCGCTTTGCTCCGTGCGATGAAGACGGCGCCCGGCTCCAGGTGGAGTCGGGCGCCGTTTGCTGTCTGCCTACGCGAGCAGGTCGACCACGTTCCAGTCGGCTTCGCTCGCTTCGATGATCTCGCGTCCGCCGAAGACGCACGAAGGCGCTTCCCGGGCGACGCGTGCGACGGTTTCACCAAGGCTGCGCAGGCGCTCCAGCGTGGTGGCGAGTAGCTCGTTGCGGAGCTGCAGGCGCCAGGTGGCGGGGCGCTTCGCCAGGTGATTGAGGTCCTGGCGCTTGGCGAGCGCATAGGGCTTGAGGGGCGCGTCGAAGCCGGCGGCACAGCTCACGATGAGGCCATCGAAGGCATCATCGTCGGGCTCATATCCCGCGAGCCACGCGCCCGCCCGCGCGATGCGCGCGAGCGACGGGTCGATCGCGGGGTCGCGGTAGGTGTAGAAGGCGAGCTGGCGATCGACGACTGCGCGGAATCCGCAGCCGTAGGCGCCGCCCTTCACGCGGATCTCGTTCCAGAGGTACTCATAGGTGAGCGCCTGCGACAGCGCGCTCCACGATCCGTCCGTCTCGATGTCCAGCACGCGCGGATCGGTTGCGCGAGCGACGTAGCATACGTCGCTGGGGATGATGAATGCCTCGCGCTTGGGCTCGGGCATGGGAACGTAGAGCTCCTTGGCGGGGGCGGTGCGGGGAGCGAGCCCCAGGTCGCCCGCGGCTTCCCAGTACCTGCGATAGTCCTCGTCGCTGCCGGTGAAGCTCGTAACGATGCCGGTGCTCGTGAAGATGCGCTCCTGCAGCTCGCGTAGCGTGGCGCACAGCTCGTCCTTGCGTTCGTCGAAGTGATCGAGCAGGTCGCGCAGGAAGCGGTAGAACTCGACGCCGGAGAGCTGCTGGGCTACGACGGCGGCAGGAGACACGTAGGACATGGCACGGCCGAGTGCAGCCTGATGGCCGGCGTTCAAGAAGCTTTGCTCCATGCCGATGCGCATCTGAACGAGCACGTCGCGCATGCGGTCGGTGTCCTCGAAGACGGTTTCGCTCCAGACCTCGCGCGGGATCTTCGCGAGCATGTCGATCTTCTCGGACAGAGCGCCAGCCGACACGGTGAGCTTGGGCGCGGCGAGCTTCCAGTTGGGCTGGCTGATGACCTCGCAGCGGAACGAGAGGAAGCCCAGGTTGGAGTCGATATAGCTATCCAGCTCCGCGGCGGTGCGGTTCTTGGTGGCAAGTTGCTGCATGAGGCGCGTGAGCACGGTGACGTAGGGGAGCTCGGCGAACGAGAGATGCGAGATGTCGAAGTACTCGATCGCATACGCGAGCCGGTGCGTGGGGATGTCGTGCTTGAGACAGGGAAGGGGCGCCTCGGTATCGAGTGCGAGCGCGGGCTCGGGGCGCGCCTCGCCGATATCGGACGCGTGCAGGCGCGGTAGCGTCGCCTTCGCCTCTTCGTCGTCCTCGGCTTCCTGTGCGGCGCGCAGGGCGTCGACGGCTTCGCAGATGCGCTCGCGGTCGGCAACGGTCATCCGGGAGAGGGCGTCGGCAAGCTCTGCCTCCTCGCCGGCATCCTCCTGGACCGTGTCGCCATCGACGGGCGCCAGCTCGACCAGCGCGCGATGCTCGCTTTCCAGCACGATCTCGCGCAGCAGGTCCTCATAGTAGCTGCTATCCAGCAAGCCGCGAAGCTCTTCGTAGATGGGGCCGTACTGCAGGCCGAGGGTGACGTCGTCGTCGCTATAGAGCCAGGTGCCGAGGGCGTCGCAGGCGATGGCGACGCCGTCTGCGTAGCCGAAGTCGCGCTGGCGCAGGTCGTACTCCTCGCTGGCAAGGACGGCTTCGAGGCGGTCTCGCGGGATGCCGTCTTCCACCAGGCGGCGGCACTCATCCTCGACGATGTGCTGCATCTCGCGTGCGACCTCGGGCTTGGCGTTCTGCACCATGATGAGCTCGTAGGGCTGCAGGCGGTCGCCGGCGGTGTAGCTCGTGATGTTGCCGCCGAGGTCCGCCGCCATGAGGGCTTTCTTGACCGGGGCCTCGTTGGAGCCCAGGATCGCATCGAAGATCATGTCGGCGGCCACGAGGCGCTTGCGGTCGTGCGAGGTGCCGATCACATATGCGAGGCCGACCATGGCGTTCTCGGGCGTGGTACGCATCTCGACGCGCTCGTGCTCGCAGATGACGGGCGCTTGCGGCTCGAGCGGGTTGGGCGCGCCGGCAGCGGCGCGCGAGGCATACGATTCGCGCGAGAGGAACTCGTCGTCCAGGAACGCGAGGAATCGGTCGATGTCCAGGTCGCCGTAAAGGGTGATGTAGCTGTTGGCCAGGTTGTAGTGGCGCGCATGGTTGTCGAGGAAGTCCTCGTAGGTGAGGCTCGGGATCGCGCGCGGGTTGCCGCCGGATTCGAACGCGTAGGCCGTGTCGGGGAACAACGCGCGGTTGACCGCGTTGTCCAGCACGTCCATGGGGTCGGACAGGGCGCCCTTCATCTCGTTGAAGACCACGCCGTTGTAGCGCAGGCGGTCGCCTGCACCGCCGATACCCGCTTCGTCTGCATCGAGCTCGTAGTGCCAGCCCTCCTGTTCGAAGATGGTACGCTTGGAGTAGATGGCGGGGTTGAGGACGGCGTCCATGTAGACGCTTGCCAGGTTGATGAGGTCTTGCTCGTTGGTGGAGGCGACCGGGTAGACGGTCTTGTCCGGATACGTCATGGCGTTGAGGAACGTCTGCATGGAGCTCTTGATGAGGTCGACGAAGGGCTCCTTCACGGGGTAGCGCTTGGAGCCGCAGAGTACGGAATGCTCCAGGATATGGAACACGCCCGTGTCATCTGCCGGCGGGGTCTTGAAGGCGATGGAGAACGACTTGTTCTCATCCTCGCAGGGCAGGTAGAGCAGGCGCGCGCCCGAGGCGTCGTGATGCAGGACGTAGGCGTCTGCGTCGAGCTCGGGGACGGCGACATGGTCAATGACCGAGAAGCCGTGCAGTCGAGCGTTGGGAGGAAGCAGCCGGGCGGCGCGTTCGATGATGCTTGGGGTGGGTGATGTCATGGCGCTCCTTCTTTGGGACCGATATCGCATAGGAACAAGTATGCCCCAGCGAGGAAAGCTGATGCATTGAAACCCCGGGCTGCGGGCCGGGAAGGCTTCAGGACCCATGGTATCAATAAAATAAGAACATATGTTCGTATTTATAGAAATAATTGCTATACTACGAGTCCCACGCAAGGACCCGCGCGCTGCGTTGGCGATCTGTTTGAAAACGCGCTCCGCATGCGGGTGCATCTTGCGATAAGGTTGAGCGGAACAAATCGGCGAATGGGGGACGAACGAATGAAGAGCGAGCGCGTTGCAGATGGCGGTGGCGTGGCGGGGGATGGACGCGTGGCCGCCGTCGAGGTCGACGACGGCACCGATGCGGATTCTCGTGCGGAGCGTCGCAGATGGCGTGACCGCTTAAACGATCGCGCGGGGCGCCAGGCGCTGATCGGCGTGATCGCCACGCTGCTGGGAGGCACCTTCTGGGGCTTCTCGGGCACCTGCGCGAGCTTCCTGTTCGATAACTACAACATCGATACCATGTGGCTCACCTGCATCCGCCAGATCGGCGCGGGCGCGATGTTCCTCATCGTCGTCCTCCTGTTCGACCGCGAGCGCTTGTTCAGGCTGTTCACGACGCCCCGTCACATGGCGACCCTCTTGGCGCTCGCGGCGTTCGGCGTCTTCTTCAACCAGCTCTTCTACCTGCTGGCCGTGCGCTACACCAACGCGGGCACGGCGACGGTGCTGCAGTGCCTGCAGTTGGTGCTCATCATGGGATACACCTGCGTCGTGGGCAGGCGCCTGCCGCGCAAGCGCGAGCTCGCCGGTCTCGTGCTGGCGTTCGGCGGCACGTTCCTGATCGCCACGGGCGGTGATCCCACCCAGCTGGCGATTCCGCCCGTCGGCCTGGCCGTGGGCCTGCTGGCGGCGCTGGGGGCGGCGTGCATGTCCATCATCCCCACGGGCATCCTGCCGCTCTACGGGTCGGCCATCGTGACCGGCAACGCGATGTTCATCTCGGGTATCGTGAGCTCGGTGTTCATTCAGCCGTGGAACAACATGCCCGCACTGGACGGCGTTGGCCTCATCGCCCTGCTGGTCCTCATCTTCGTGGGTTCCTGCCTGGCGTACGCGCTCTATATGCAGGGCGTGAAGGATATCGGCTCGGTTCGCGCGAGCCTGCTGGGCACGGTGGAGCCCATCTCGGCGACCGTGACGAGCGCGTTGCTGCTGGGAACGGTGTTCGCCGGTACCGATATCGCGGGCTTCGCCCTCATCATCGCCATGGTGTTTCTCACCGCGTAGGGAATGCGCTCGGCGTTGCATCGGCGAACCCCCGCGCTATCGCCCCGTCGCGTTTCGCGGTATCGTCCTGCCCCGTTTCGGGGATATACCACGACTCCGAATGAGGAAGCGCAGGGCTTAGCACACTAGTGTGAAAAAAGCTATGGTTTCTTAAGATAATACCAGTTAAATACCGTTCATCCATAAATACCTACCGTTCGCAGACGATATTCGTATGAGCTTACTGCCGTTCAACGGTTCCCCATAAGCTGGAATCTAAGTCAGGGGGGCTTTCTGCCCAATTGAATAAGGTGCCTCGGAGAACCCGCGAGCAGCTTTCTATGAGTGGCGGTTCGCTAGGGGAAGGTGGTGCGTGGCAACGATGGCTTGTCGGTTTTTCGAGCGGTCCGTTTGGGAGAGCGGTCGTTCGGATGTGACGTGCCGCGCTGCAACGATGCCGTGCGTCGTCCTCAAGGCGTCCCTTCGCGGGGAGCATCGCGGGCTGTGCCGCGGTCTCCGCATCAGATAAGGCAGAAGAGCCGCTCGCATCGGTATGCGGGCGGTCCCGTCCCCGCTAGGAAGAAGGGAAGGATTCTATGAGACGTAAGGCGTTCACCCTTGCCAAGGCGCACGGGGGGAGGTCCCTCGGCAGGAAGGCCCTGGTCGCCGCAACGCTGGCGTTCGCCATCGCCTCTCCGTTGGCTGCGCCCGCGCAGGTGTACGGCGATGCATTCACCGGCTCCCTGTCGAGCGTCGAGGCCGCTCAGGTGTCTGCGAACAGCAAGAACGTCGTCGATGTGACGTTCAACGACGGCGTGCAGGGCAAGATCACGTTCCTCGAGGACGGCATCTTCCGCTACAACGTCGATCCCACCGGCGAGTTCTCCGCCTATGCGGCGGCGCGTAGCGAGGACCATGTCGCGAGGATCCAGGCACAGCCCGATACCTCCGATGCGTATGCGAAGCCGAGCGCTACGGTGAAGGACGCGGGCTCCGCGTTCGAGATTTCCGCCGGCAACGTGACCGTCGTGCTGGAGAAGGCGACGGGCAAGCTGTCCATCAAGGCGGGCGGCAAGCTCGTCATGCAGGAGAGCGCTCCGCTGGAGATCGGTGCGGATGCCACGGTGCAGCGCGTCGTGAAGAACGAGGACGAGAACTACTTCGGCGGCGGCACCCAGAACGGCCGCTTCATTCACACCGGCAACAGCATCAACATCGTGAACGAGGGCTCGTGGGTCGACGGCGGCGTGGCCAGTCCCAACCCGTTCTACTGGTCGACCGACGGCTATGGCGTGCTGCGCAACACGTTCGCCGAAGGCAAGTATGATTTCGGCAAGACCGATGCGAACGGCGTGCTCGCCACGCATAACGATTCCGAGTTCGACGCCTATTACTTCGTGACCGCGGACGATGCGGTGACCGATGTCGCCCAGGATATCCTGCGCGAGTACTACGACGTCACCGGCGACCCGGTCCTGCTGCCCGAGTACTCGTTCTATCTGGGCAACCTGAACGCCTACAACCGCGACGGCTGGTCGAAGGACCAGCAGTCCGGCGGCAAGGCCTGGACGCTCGTGGACGCCCTCACCGGCGAGCAGCACACCACGTACGAGTACGGACGCGGTGCCGGCTACGTGGTTCCCGAGACCCTTTCCGCAGAGACCTTGAACGGCTACGGCCCCACCGTCTCCGCCGATAACTTCAAGGCCAAGGACACGCCGTACGAGTTCTCCGCGCGCGCGGTCATCGATCGCTACGCCGACCACGACATGCCCTTCGGATGGATTCTGCCGAACGACGGCTACGGCGCGGGCTACGGCCAGAACGGCCTGGGCATGACCGGCGGCGTCGACGAGCAGGGCAACAGCTCCAAGGAGCGCCTGGCAGCCGTCGAGGCCAACGTGAACAACCTGCGCGACTTCACGAAGTACGCCAACGACCACGGCGTCGAGACCGGCCTGTGGACCCAGTCCGACCTCACCATCAACTCCGATCCCAGCGCCGAGTGGCAGCTGCTGCGCGACTTCGACGCCGAGGTCAAGACCGGCGGCATCACCGCTCTCAAGACCGACGTCGCCTGGGTCGGTCCGGGCTACTCCTTCAGCCTAGACGGCACCAAGCAGGCCTATGACATCGTGACCACCGGCGTGGGCAAGCGCCCCAACATCGTCACCCTGTGCGGTTGGGCCGGCACGCAGCGCTTCGGCGGCATCTGGACCGGCGACCAGTACGGCGGCGACTGGGAGTACATCCGCTTCCACATCCCCACCTACATCGGCCAGAGCCTGTCGGGCAACCCCAACATCGGTTCCGATATGGACGCCATCTATGCGGGCGGCCCCGTTATCGCGACGCGCGACTACCAGTGGAAGACGTTCAGCACGCTCATGCTCGACATGGACGGCTGGGGCGACTACGTGAAGTCCCCGTACACGCACGGCGATCCCTACACGGGTATCTCCCGTATGTACCTCAAGCTCAAGTCCCAGCTCATGCCGTATCTCTACACCACGGCTGCCAGCGCGGCGAACATCGATACGGGCAACGGCGACACCGGCCTGCCCATGGTTCGCGCCATGCTGCTGGAGGAGGAGTCCGACTACACCGAGAGCACCGCGACCCAGTACCAGTACATGTTCGGCGATTCCTTCCTGGTCGCCCCCGTGTACGAGGACGTGAACTGCGATGAGGACGGCAACGACGTCCGCAACGGTATCTTCCTGCCCGGCACCGAGAACGACATCTGGATCGACTACCTCACCGGCGACCAGTATCGCGGCGGCCAGGTGCTCAACAACTTCGATGCGCCGCTGTGGAAGCTCCCCGTCTTCGTGAAGGCGAACGCCATCGTGCCCATGTACGAGTCCAACAACAACCCGCAGGCGCAGTCCGAGTCCAACCCGCAGGGCCTGGACAAGACGACCCGCATCACCGAGTTCTTCGCGGTCAACGGCGAGAACACCTATACGGGTTATGAGGACGACGGCTCCACGGTGGAGAACATCCAGGACAAGAGCGACGAGGGGTACGGCGCGCAGAGCTCCATCTCCTACGGCGACCATGTCTCCACGGTGTACCGCTCCGCTGTGGACGGCGATACCGCGACGTTCACCATCGACGCTTCGACCGGTTCGTACGAGGGCTATGATTCCAACCGCTCCAGCACCTTCGTGGTGAACATGAGCGGCGAGCCCGAGGCCGTCGTCGCCAAGAACGGTGCCGCCGAGCTCGCAATCGAGAAGGTTGCGAGCAAGGAGGCCTTCGACGCCGCCGAGCCCGCAGATGGTAAGGCCGTCTACTTCTACGACGAGGCGCCCAACCTCAACTACAACGCATACGCAGAGGACGAGGACGTCCGCAACGAGGCCTTCTCCAGCCAGAAGATCACCACGACGCCGAAGCTCTATGTGAAGTTCGCCAAGACCGATGTCGCCAAGAACGCCCAGACGCTCAAGGTGACGGGCTTCGACAACACGGGCGAGCTGCCCAACGAGAGCGAGAACGCCGACCTCGAGGCTCCCGTCATCACCCCTGTCGAGGACAACATCACGCCCACGAGCATCGAGATCGCCTGGAACGCCGTCGACGGCGCTACGGCATACGACCTGATGGTCGACGGCCGCACGGGCGTGGCGTTCGACAAGACCGCCTTCACGCACACGGGCCTTGCCTACGACAGCACGCACACCTATAAGGTCCGCGCACGCAACGCCGAGGGCGTCTCCGCATGGAGCGAGGTCGTGACCGTGAAGACCGCGCAGGATCCGTGGCGCAACGTTCCCGTGCCGGTGAGCGCGAAGCTCGACGGCGGTCCGTGGGGCGGTTACGAGGAGACCTACGCGTTCGACCATAAGACCGCGTCCAGCGCCGGCTGCCTGCTCTCGGGCGAGTACAACGGCTCTGCGAACGGCACCGGCCGCGCGCTCAACCTCGACTACGGCAAGGCGTTCACCTTCGAGCGCCTCGAGTACTGGCCTTCTGCCTTCGGCTATGTGAACGAGCTGAAGATCGAGTACAGCCTCGACGGCCATCATTGGTCCGATGCGGGCACCTTCACCCTCGAGGGCGACCGCGAGACGATGAAGCTCATCGAGTTCGACGAGCCCATCGTGGGCCGCTACTTCCGCCTCATGGGCGTGAAGTGCACCGGTTACTGGACCGCTGCCGAGCTGTGCTTCTACAAGCCCGAGGGCTCCAAGGGCTTCGCCGTCGGCTCCCTGAGCGGTAGCGAGACCTGCACCGGCATGGACTACGGCAACCTGGGCCAGGTCCTGGGCATGGAGAACCGTGGCGGCGAGGAGGACATGTTCGCCGCGCGCGTGAGCAACTTCCACCTGGACCTCAACGGCAACGGTGCCTACGACGTCTACGACCTGGCGCACTTCATGGCGGGCTATGATCCGTCCGAGAAGAACGCCGAGGTGGCGGGCGAGCTCAAGGTGACGGCCGATCGCGCCTCCGTGAAGGCGGGCGACGTTGTGACCGTCCAGCTCAAGGCCTCCGGCGTGCAGAACGCCAACGCCCTGGGCGCGCTGGTGCACTTCGATGACTCCAAGTTCGAGTTCGTTCCCAGCTCCATCAAGGCTTCCGACAAGATCGCCGGCATGAGCAACCGTTCGCTCGCTAAGACGCAGTACAACGACGGCGTCCAGAGCGTGAACCTCGCCTTCATCAACGAGGGCGACAAGGACCTCTATTCCGGCGACGACGTCGTGGCTACCTTCCAGCTGAAGGCCAAGGTCGACACCAAGGTCGAGCTCGATTCCTCCACGTGGACGCTGGGCGCGCTGCTCGACTTCACCACCGGCAGCTTCGCGGCGAGCCTGGACAAGGCGGCCCTGACCGAGCTGGTCGAGGCCATCAAGGCCGAGAACCTGAAGGCCGAGGACTACACGGTGTCCACCTGGACGCCCTTCGCCCAGGCCCTGGCCGATGCCGAGCGCCTGCTGGGCACCGATGACACCACGCAGGAGACCATCGACCAGTGCGTGACCGCGCTGCAGACGGCCTACGACAACCTCGAGAAGACGAGCGTCGCTCCGTCCGACAAGCCCACCCGCGAGCAGCTGGGTGCGCTGATCGAGGCCGCCAAGAAGCTCGACACCACCGGCAAGACCGAGCAGTCCGTGGCCGCGCTGAACGACGCGATCGCGATCGCCGAGGGCGTGTACGGCGACGAGGCCGCGACCGACCAGCAGATCAAGGAAGCCTATGACGGTCTGAAGGACGCCATGGACAACCTGGTCGACGCCGCCGAGCTCGAGGCTGCTCACAAGCAGCTCGCCGATCTGGTGGCCAAGGCCGAGAAGGCCGATACCGCGGGTAAGACGGCTGCCTCCGTCAACGCTCTGAAGGATGCCCTGGCTGCGGCGAAGGCCGTTCTTGCGAACGATAACGCCACCGTGGCCGAGCTGAACAACGCCTACACCGCTCTGAAGGCCGCGCTCGACGGCCTGAAGGACGAGGGCAGCGTGCCTCCTTCGGATGCGAACAAGCCTGGCACCAACGGCAGCCTCGCCCAGACGGGCGATGCGAGCCTGATCATGGTCGCGGGATCCGCTGCTGCGGGCATCGCCACCATGACTGCCGGCGCCGTTGCGCTGAAGAAGAACCGTCGTCGCTAACGAGGGCGGCTGCGAAGCGACCGCTTCGCGGTAAATCGGCGATAGCGCCTCTCTAACACGAAGGCTCCCATCCAGCGGATGGGAGCCTTCGTCTGTTTCGAGGGTCTCAGAAAGGGGACAGGCACTTTTCTGAGAGCCCGCCGGGGTGCGGGAAATCGCAGCGCAGCGTGGGGTTCGGACGAAATTGCCGCGGTTGCCGCTGGCTTCCGCGTGCAAGCCGCACGGGCTGCCGAGCATCACGCCGCGGGCTGCCGCGGTCTAACCGCCGTGCACTTCCCTGCGGACGCGGGAGAGCGTGACCTGAGTCATGCCCAGATACGAGGCGATGTAGTGGTGGGGAATGAGGTCGATGACGCCCGGGTAGGCCTCGAGGAACCACAGGTAGCGATCGCGTGCCGCCTTCTGGCAGACGACCGTCTTGATGTCCCAATGCATCTGCCAGGCGCTTTGAAGAATGCTGATGTAGTCGAGGGCGAACGAGAGGTTGTTCGCGAGCAGGCCGCCGATGGTTTCCAAGGGGATGCTGATGATATGGGAGGGCAGGAGCGCTTCGACATGGACGGGCGAGGGTTTGGTGAAGTCCGCGCACGGAGCGATGACCATTCCCTTTTTCGTGATGAGGCAATCGGTGCTGTCGCGGCCGGCGACGTCGAGCATCGCGGTACGAACCGCTCCGTCTATAAGCAGCGATACATCGTTTTGAAGCTGGCCTTCGCGCAGAATCACCTCGCCTTTCGAGAGGGCGCGCGCGGTGGCTGCGCTGGCGATGACCTCGGCGATATGAGGATCGGTGATGCCCGCCTCCCGATGGAGGAAGACGGCTATTCCGTCATTGTGCATAAGTGATTCCAAGCTGATCGTTCGGTTGTTTATCCTAGCGAACCACAGTTGCGGCGGGCATTCATTAACATTTTTTAATGCTTTGGATAGATGCACGTGAAAAGAAAGGGCGGATTGCCCTCCGCCCTCTTCTTATCGAATTGCGCTGCCCGCGGACGGGCGTTGTCCTCGGTGATGCATCCCGTGGCGGCGGCCCCGTCTTCCGGGAGAGAACGGGGCGCCATGCCCAATCCTAGGATGCGCGGTTTCAACATGAACGGCTACGCCCGAGTACCGTCATCCTTCACGACCTGCTCGGCGGCGACGATCTGCTCGAACATGCTGGCGGAGTCGCGGAAGTCCGTCGGTAGCACCACGGTGCTCGCGCGACCGCTCTTGGCGAACTCGTTCATCATCTCGGTCCATTGCGTGAACATGAACAACTGGTTGGCCTCGTCATTGCCCACGCCCGTCTCCTGGATGGTCTCGAGCGAGTCCTTGATGCCCAGCGCGATGGCCTTGCGCTGGTTGGCGATGCCCTCGCCGGCCTTCTCCATGGCCTCGGCCTCGGCGCGCGCCTCGGTGACGCGGCGGATGCGGTCGGCCTCTGCCAGGTCCTGCGCCGCAGCCTTCGTGCGCTGCGCGGCGTTGATCTGGTTCATGGAGTCCTCGACCTCGGCGGGCAGGGCGATCTTGGTGATCAGCGTGCTCACCAGCGTGAAGCCGTAGGCATCCATCTGCTCGGAGACGGTGGCGTTGACGTCCTTTGCGATGTCATCCTTCTTCGCGAAGACCTCGTCGAGGGTGTAGACGGGGATGGACGAGCGCAGGGCGTCCGTGATGAAGTCGCGCATCTGTGCCACGGGCTGCTGCAGCATGTAGTAGCTCTTGTAGACGCCGGAATCCGCGGGGCCGGCGCCCATCTCGTAGCTCACGTGGTACTGCGCCGAGACCTCGAGGCCGATGGTGACGTTGTCCTGCGTCTTCACGTCGATGTCGAAGCCGTTCTTCATGGTGCGCAGCGATACCGTGGCGGCCTTGCGGTCGATGAAGGGGATCTTGACGTGGAAGCCTGCGCCCACGATGCGGTTGAACTTGCCTAGCCGCTCGATGATCACGGCATGCTGCTGCTTGACCACGAAGAACAGGTTGCCGGTGAGGGCTCCAACGACCAATACGATGAGAGCGATGCTGATCAGGCTTCCCAGCAGGTCGAAGATGAACATGGCGGTTCCTTTCGGTTGGTTCGCCCGGAATGGCGAAAGAATTAGGATGAGGATACCCGTTTCCTTTTCGGCGAACGGTCTTCTCTCGGTAAGCGGAACGTACAAATCGGACGAAATTGTCCGTATAATAGACGGCTGCGAAAATACGCAAACGATGATGCCAGACGAAAACGTGTGCGTATTCTCGCATATTGGTACGCCCCTTATTCGGATGTCCGCTGGATAGGCGGAAGGAAGGAGCAAAATGTCGTTACAGCATGCTAGCAATCGAAAGCGAGGTGTCCTCTCGGCGCTCGTCGCGGTCCTCGCAGTCGCCGTCTTGGCGCTCGGCGTGGCCCTGCCCGCTTACGCCGCGAGCGTGAGCATCGGCGGCACGAAGGTCGATATGGACACGGCCGTCCCCACGAAGATCGACGATTCGGTCATGGGCGACGCGGCCTTTCAGTTCAACTACAAGGGCGACTGGAGCCCTGAGGCCGGTTACGACCAGTTCTTCAACGGAACCGACCATTATTCCAATACCGTGGGCGATTCGTGGAGCATGAAGTTCACCGGCCCCAAGATCGATGTCTACGGCAGCAAGAACCCCGCTCACGGCACCTATGCCGTGACGATCGACGGCAAGGCACAGCAGGATATCGTCGCCACCGCAGGCTCTGCGCAGCACAAGCAGCTGCTCGGTTCCTATGAGGGCCTCGATGCCGACGCCGAGCACACCATCACCGTGGAGCTGAAAAGCGGCCGCGCGATCCAGGTCGACTACGTGGTCGTGGAGCGCAAGCCCGTGGCTGCCACCGATTTCGTTCTGTCCACGCGCACCAAGGTGCTCGAGAGCGGTAGCTCCTTCGAGCTGTCCTACAGCGTGTCCCCCAAGGGCGCGGTCGATCCCGGCGTCACGTACGACTTCGACGAGAACCTGCTGGAGATCGACGAGAACGGCGTGGTGACGGCGAAGCAGGTTGCCAAGAAGACCACTACGTCCATCACCGCTGCGCTCAACAACGAGAGCGGTGCCTCCCACAAGATCGATGTCACCATCTATCCGCAGGTAGAGGGCTTCAACGCGTTTGTGGGCAACGAAAAGCTGCTCGATACCCAGGAGGACTGGGAGGCTAAGAAGGCCGACCGCACCGATTCCTGGTCGGGCACCGCATGGCTCGCCGACGAGCGCGCCAGCAAGATCGGCGTCGCCACCCGCGCCGAGGGTGCCAAGAACGTGCGCATCATCGCCGGCGACCTGGTCGCTGCCGACGGCTCCGTGATTTCGGGCAAGGATATCGAGGTGAAGTGGCTGCGCAACGTGCAGGCCAAGGAGGGTCGCAACGCGCAGGGCAGCCTGAAGAGCTATCCGGATGTCATCTACTACGACAACACCGGTATGGACGTTCCCGCCAACACGTTGCAGTACGCTTGGCTGACCATTCCCGTTTCGGCCAGCGCCCATGCCGGCACCTACACCGGCACCGTGCAGGTCGTTGCGGATGGCGTCGAGCCCGTCGAGCTCACCTATACGCTCGAGGTCATCGGCATCAAGCAGCCTACGGCCGATGAGGCCGATTTCGAGGTGCAGGTCTGGCAGCACCCCTTCAGCGTGAGCGGCTACTACTTCGCCAACAGCACGGCGGACGCCGCTACGGGCACGGGCACCAACGCGCCCATCGAGACGTTCCTGAGCAACGAGCACAAGGACCTGCTGCGCGGCTCGCTGAGGGAGTACGCTTCCATCGGCGGTCACGACCTGGTTGCCAACATCGTCGAGGAGGCCTGGAACCACCAGTCCTATTACGGCGACACCTCCATGGTCACCTGGATCTTGAACGACAAGGGCGAGTGGGCCTTCGACTACACGCTCTTCGATAAGTGGATCGCGTTCGCCACCGAGTGCGGCGTCATCGATCCCGCGACCGATCTGGGCCAGATCAAGTGCTACTCCATGGTGTCGTGGGGCGGCTTCAAGTACAAGGACGCCGAGACCGGCGAGATGAAGTCCTATAACATGCAGCTCAACGGCAACAACCCCGAGGGCGAGGCCGCATGGACCGCGTTCCTGAAGGACTTCTACAAGCACTGCCAGGAGCTCGGCATCTGGGATATCACCTACATCTCGATGGACGAGCGCGATTACGGCCAGCTGAAGCCGGTCGTCGACCTTGTTTCCGCCGTGGAGGAGGAGCTTGGCATCAACATCAAGCTGAGCTCCGCGCTCAACGTGAGCACCGACCAGAACATCGTGTCGCTCTCCGATAAGATCGACGATATCTCGGTGAACACCGGCAACGTCGACGACGGCTTCCGCGACCTGGCCGACGCCCGCGCAGCCAAGGGCTTCACCACCACGATCTACAACTGCACCGGCAACTACCCGGGCAACTTCATGATCTCCGATCCTGGCGACAACTACTGGGCCATGTGGTACGCCATGTCCTCCCATGCCGATGGCTTCATGCGTTGGGCCTGGGATAACTGGACCAACGATATGTTCGGCAACGCCACCTATCGTTACTGGGAGCCGGGCGACGGCTGGTACATCTACCCGCTCGAGAGCGCCGATGACCTGGCCGAGAACCCCGACGGCTTCTACAGCACGCCTCGCTACGAGATGTTCAAGCAGGGTATCCGCGACGTGTGCAAGGCCAAGTACCTGGCTCAGAACGAGAAGGTTGCCGACCGCGTGATGGACCTGGTCGAGTCCCTGCAGGTGCCGCGCGCGACCACCGTTCACGGTGCCGCCGTCGCGCAGAACGAGGAGCAGCGCATGCTGGCCCACAGCGAGACGGACCGCATGTACGACGGCATCAACGAGATCGCCCGCGAGCTCGCGCCCGCTCCCGAGCCCGAGCCGCAGCCCGATCCGGCCCCCGAGCCCCAGCCCCAGCCCCAGCCCCAGCCTGAGCAGAAGCCGGAAGGCGGCCAGGGTGCTACCGGCAAGCCGAACGGCGGCCAGGGCAAGCCCGGCACCGACGGCCCCCTTGCCCAGACGGGCGACCCCGCGCTGCTCGCCCTCGTGGCGACGGGCGCCCTCGGCGCCAGTGCGGTGGCAGCCGGCTGCCGCGCGCGCAAGCGCTCTCGCTAGGAGCGACGTCGCGCACGGGTGATGCGCGCATCGCATCGACGCGCGATCCGTGAAGATGAGAAGGCCTCCCTTCCCGTTGGTGGGAAGGGAGGCCTTTTGCGCTATCGGTGGGCTGGGCGTCCGGTGCGATATGGCGCGGCCGGCTGCCTGCGTGCGCCGTCCTACAGGTTGTAGAGATCGCGGAACTTGCCGGCGAGGTAGTCGCAGTAGAACGTCGCGTCGAACGGTGCTCCGCAGGCGCCCTGCACGAGCTCGGGGGCGTCCTTGCCGCGGCCCCAGCGCCAGATGTTCTCGCCCAGCCAGGCGCGAACCGGAGCGAGATCGCCTGCGGCGCAGGCGGCCTCGAGGCCCACACCCGCCGCCTGCATGGCGGGCACGTACTGCGCGTCGTAGGCGCTGCCCAGCGCGTAGCTGGGGAAGTAGCCGAATGCGCCGCCCGACCAATGGGTATCCTGCAGCGCGCCCTCGGTATGCGTGGGTACATCGAGGCCCAGGTAGCGCTTGGTCTTCTCGGCCCACAGGCCCGGGACGTCCTTGGCGGTGGCTTCGCCCGCGAACAGCATGCGCTCGATCTCGTAGCGGATCATGATGTGGAGCGGGTAGGTGAGCTCGTCGGCGTCGCAGCGGATGAGGTTGGGGCGCGCGATGTTGACGGCGCGGTACAGCTCGTCCTCGCCCACGTTGCCGTAGACCTCGGGCGCGTGGCGGCGCAGCAGCTCGAGCAGCGGACCCATGAAGGCGCGCGAGCGGCCCACGGTGTTCTCGAAGAAGCGGCTCTGGCTCTCGTGGATGCCCATGGAGGTGCCGCCCTC
>OBIU01000182.1_pt1 | contig 35717 bp, 28 predicted proteins | sample 1519871 | NCBI WGS metagenome assembly OBIU01 (sample SAMN04209229, study PRJEB22552) | human gut metagenome | biome: gut; material: feces | host: Homo sapiens | place: USA: Oklahoma
ACCATGCTGAAAAACGAGGGCGGCTATGGTTGACAAAACCATAGAGACACCCCCCTGCGGGACCCCGACGCCCGGCCCTCTCTATTCGAGCGGCGGCCCGACCCTACTCGAGCAGCCGCGACCGCAGCCCATGCAAGGCGCTCGGTTCGATGCCGAGCGCCTTTTCTATATACGCTCCATAGCCGCCGTACTCCCGCTCCACCGCAGCCGTCACCGCCCGCAAGGAACGCACGCTCGCCGGGCCCTCGCGCGTGAAACGCGCCGGGGCGTACACGTTCGTCGCCAGATAATCCGCCACGATCTGCTCCCAGGGAACTCCCAGGGCGGTCTCAACGAGCAGCGAGGCCATACCGCAGCGGTCGCGGCCGATCTGGCAGTGCCACAAGGCGGCGCCGTCCTCGCACGCGAGCAGGGCCTCGAAAAACTGCCGATACCCGGCGATTCCGGGCGCATCCAGCAGCATCGCTGGATACAGAGCGACCATGAAGTCGACGGGGTCGCCGCTCTCCTCTACGAGCCGCCGCGCCGCCTCGATTCGGGCCGCGCGCTCCTGCGTGATCCCGACGCGCGCATCCTCGAAGATGTTCGCATGGACGAAGCGGGCCTCGGGAAGCAGCGCCAGCGGGTCGGGTGATTCCGCCAGTTCATCCAGATTGCGCAGGTCGACGATGAGGGACAGATGATATTCGGTACGCAGCCGCTCCAGATCGGCATCGGACGCGTACGCGAGCATGCCCGATCGCAGCAGCGCGCCGCGACGCACCGTCCTGCCATCGACCGTCGTCAACCCGCCCAGGTCCCGTGTGTTCGGAAGCTTGTCGAACGCGATGCTTCCGAAGTCGCGCCGCCCGTCGGGCATAGCGTCGCACGACGGCAGCTCGACCGGCAGGCCGTCCATCATCATCGAGTTCATTACACGCCTCCTCGCTTCCCCGTCCCCCTAGAAGAACGGACGCAGCCGTCCCGCGGTTGCGTCCGTTTAGCATCGTCCTCGCGCGCGCTCGATTCAGCGCCTCGGAAGAGCGGTCGCCCGTTTCGGGGTCGCGCCTCGATGGAGCGCCTGGCCCCGTTTGACCCAGCGCCGCAGAAAAGCGCGCGTCTCAGAAAAGTGCCTGTCCCCTTTTTGAGGTTTAGAAGTCACAGCTGCCCACGGTGCGGGGGTGCGGCAGGACGTCGCGGATGTTGCCGACGCCCGTGAGGTACATGACCAGGCGCTCGAAGCCCAGGCCGAAGCCCGCGTGCTTGCAGGTGCCATAGCGGCGCAGATCGAGGTAGTACTTGTACTGCTCGGGATCCATGCCCAGCTCGGCGATGCGGCGCTCGAGCACGTCGAGGCGCTCCTCGCGCTGGGAGCCGCCGATGATCTCGCCGATGCCGGGGACCAGGCAGTCGGCGGCGGCGACGGTCTTGCCGTCATCGTTCAGGCGCATGTAGAAGGCCTTGATCTCGGCGGGGTAGTCGGTCACGAACGTAGGGCACTTGAAGTGCTCCTCGGTGAGGAAGCGCTCGTGCTCGGTCTGAAGGTCGATGCCCCAGCTCACGGGATAGTCGAACTGGTGGCCGGCGGCAACGGCGTCCTCGAGGATCTTCACGGCGTCGGTGTAGGTGACGCGCGCGAAGTCGGAGTTCGCCACATGCGTGAGGCGCTCGATGAGCCCCTTGTCCACGAACTTGTTGAGCATGGCGAGCTCGTCGGGGCAGCGCTCCATGACGTCGCGGATGACGAATTTGAGCATGTCCTCGGCGAGGTCCATGTCGTCGGCGAGGTCGGCGAAGGCGATCTCGGGCTCGATCATCCAGAACTCGGCGGCGTGGCGCGTGGTGTTGGAGTTCTCAGCGCGGAAGGTGGGGCCGAACGTGTAGACGTCGCCGAAGGCCATGGCGAAGTTCTCGGCGTTGAGCTGGCCGGACACGGTCAGCGAGGCAGCCGTGCCGAAGAAGTCCTGGCTGAAGTCCACGTTACCGTGCTCGTCCAGCGGCGGGTTGGCCGGGTCCATGGTGGTGACGTGGAACATCTCGCCGGCGCCCTCGCAGTCGCTCGCGGTGATGATGGGGGTGTTCACGTAGACGAAGCCACGGTCCTGGAAGAAACGGTGGATGGCGGCGGCGGCCACGGAGCGCACGCGGAAGACGGCGCGGAACAGGTTGGTGCGCGGGCGCAGGTGCTGCTGCGTGCGCAGGAACTCCACGGTGGCGCGCTTCTTCTGCAGCGGGTAGTCCGGAGCGGAGGCGCCCTCGACCACGATCTGGGTCGCAGCGAGCTCGAAGGGCTGCGGCGCATCCGGGGTGAGCTTGAGCTCGCCGGTGCAGACGAGCGCGGCCGAGACGTTCTGATGGGCGATCTCGTCGTAGTTATCGAGGGCCTCGCGGTTCATGACGACCTGCAGATCCTTGAAGCAACTGCCGTCGTTCAGGGTGACGAAGCCGAAGTTCTTCATGTCGCGGACGGACTTGACCCATCCGGCAACGGTGACAGCGCTGCCACCGAGGGCCTCGGCATCTGCGTAGAGCTGGGCAATCTTGGTGCGATCCATACCAAACCCTTTCCTTCGCGGTAAGGACGTGTATATTCCAATCTCTTAGTGTAGCAGCTGCACGCCGCCCCGGCGCGCGCGAGGCGGTTCGGCCTCCCTTCGGTCCGCGAATCCATCGCATGCATCGATAGGCCATCGCCCGCCATCGCCTCGCCGGCCGTAAGTCCTTGACTTGTTATTTAGATTGTTGTCTAATTCTCTAACTGCGATGCGCGCCACGGCGCCGGACCACCCCGATGCGTAGACCAGAAACCCGCCCGTCCACCCGCGGGATGCCGGCCTGTGCGGGGGCGGAACCGTTGCCCGGCGGTTATCGGGGCATCCGGAGCCGGAAGCCCGGCATCGCACGTCGCGCGCGCATTGCCATGCGCCCGTGCAGCAAGACCCACCACGTCAACAGGAGGACCCTTGGGAGGAGAAGCATTCAAGGCGCTCGCAGACCCGACGCGACGGCGAATCCTCGAGCTGCTTCGAAGCGGCGATCTGAGCGCCGGAGAACTCGCCGAGCATTTCGACATGACCAAACCGTCGATCAGCCACCATCTCAACACACTCAAAGCCGCCGGGCTCGTCGACGCCGAGCGCGACGGCCAATCGATCGTCTACAGCCTCAACACCTCGGTGCTGCAAGATCTTATGAGCTGGTTCTACACGTTTACCGACAGGAGTGACCCACATGATCAATAACGACCGCGGCGTTCGCGACGACCGCGACGCATCCCCCACCCTGAAAACCACCGCGAGCGATGCAGCGGGCGCGCAGGAAGCGGGTCGCAGCCCATCGCGCGAAGAGCGCGCCTCATCGCCCATCAAGCGGGGTGTCTGGATCGCGCTGGGCGCCCTGTGCCTCGCGAGCTTCCTCGGCCACCTCGCGCTCTTCCCCCAGCTCCCCGAGATGGTTCCCGTCCACTGGGATGCAACGGGCAACGTCAACGGCTGGAGCAGCCGCATCTCCGTACTCGGTCTCGACCTGATGCCGCTGGGCCTTCTCCTCATGCTCTACGTCGTGCCCAAGATCGATCCACGCGGCAGGGCCTACGAGCGCATGGGCGGCTTCTACACCGGCTTCGTCACGCTGTTCACGCTCTTCATGATCTGCATCACCTGGACCACCGAGCTGACGGTCTTCGGCGTCGTTCCGCAAAACGGCAGCCCCATCGGCATCTTCGTCGGCGTCATCGCGGGCATCGGGCTCATCCTGCTCGGCAACTACCTGCCCAAGGTCAAGCGCAACTACACCTTCGGATGCAAGACGCCCTGGGCGTTGGACAACGACCGGAACTGGCGCCTCACCCATCGCTTCGGAGGCATCGCCATGATCATCGCGGGCATCGCTACCGCGGCCTCGGGCCTGTTCTCGCAGCAGATCGGCGACGCGTCCACCGTCATCCTGCTCGTCGCCGTAGTCGGATCGAGCATCGCCACCTACGTCTACAGCTACCTGGTCTTCCGCCACGGCAACAGGCCGCTGCGCACCAGATAGCACAAGCGCACCGCAAGCGCCTGCGATTCGCTCGAATCGCAGGCGCTCCGCAGGGGCGCGGACCCCGCCATAGAGCGGGAAATCGCCTAGACGGGGCTCGGCGAATCCTCGCGTATGATCGTGCGCGCTATAAGCGCGAGCAGCAGCATCTCGATCAGATGCGATTCGTCGAGGATGTCCACATCGTACGCATCGCCGCGCAGCGCCTGGATCTGCTTGGCACGGGCGAGCGTCTTGCCGTCATCCGAGCGGATCTCGAACCTGCTCGACCATCCGCGCTGCGTCAGCACGGTCCAACCCGTGCCCGCCGCCGTGATGACGCTCTCGCTGGTGCTCGACGCCACACGGAACCTGCGCGTCACGTCGAACACCGTGCCGTCTGCCAGCACGACGCGGTGCCTGCGCTCCTTCATGTCCGAACGCGATGCGGCATACCGCGCCACCTCGGCACCCGTCGCATCGAGCAGCGTGGTAGCCCGCGGGGACGACAAGGGGTCCGTCGTCGTCGTGAACCGCTTCGAGCCGAGCCGGTCCTCCACGTTGACCTCGCTGTAGACGCTTGCGAGCTTTGATGAGATACGGAGCTTCATAACTGTCCCCTCTCGCAGCACAATCGATGGAGCTTCCTGTTGTTATTCCCATTTTCGCTCCATCCCGCTCGCATGGGGTCCGCTGCGCGCGAGCAGCCGCCCGCCCCTAGCTCAACAGCATCCGGTCGTTGGCGAGCTCGCCGCCGCTGACCTCCTCGAACTTGCGGAGCAGGTCGGGCACGGTGAGGTTCTTCTTCTCCTCGCCCGACACGTCGTAGATCACGTTGCCGTCGCTCATCATGATGAGGCGGTTGCCCAAGCGGATGGCGTCGTTCATGTTGTGCGTGACCATGAGGGTGGTGAGCCCGCGCTCAGCGACGATCTTCTCGGTCAGGTCGAGGACCTTCGACGCGGTCTTGGGGTCCAAGGCCGCCGTATGCTCGTCGAGCAGCAGCAGCTTCGGATCGGTCAGCGTCGCCATGAGCAGGGTGAGCGCCTGGCGCTGGCCGCCGGAGAGCAGGCCGACCTTGGCGGTCATGCGCTTCTCGAGGCCGAGGCCCAGCGTGGCGAGCAGCTCGGGATACTCATCCTTTTCCTGCTTGGTGATGCCCCACGCCAGCCCGCGATGCTTGCCGCGACGGCGCGCGAGCGCGAGGTTCTCATCGATCTGCATGTCCGCGGCGGTACCGCGCATGGGATCTTGGAACACGCGGCCCAGATACCGGGCGCGCTTGGGCTCCGAGAGGCGCGAGATATCGACGCCGTCGAGCTCGATCGTTCCGGAATCCAGCGGATAGACGCCGGCGATCATATTCAGCAGCGTGGATTTACCCGCGCCGTTACCGCCGATGACCGTCACGAAATCGCCGTCGGCGAGGGTGAGGTCGACGCCGGTCAAAGCGCGCTTCTCGGTCACGGTGCCGCGGTTGAAGGTCTTCTTCACATGGGACAGCTTAAGCATCTGCCTCACCGCCCTTCGTGTAGCTGGAGCGCAGCTTGAACTTCTCCCATACGACCGGGACGCACAGCGCGAGGGCGACGATGACGGCGGACAGCAGCTTCATGTCGTTGGCATCCATGCCGAGCTGCAGCACGATCGCGCGGATGAGGAAGTACACCACCGAACCGACGACGGCGGATACCAGGCGGCTCTTGAAGCCGACGAGCTTGCCGGGGGTCAGGCGGCCGAGGACCTCGCCGATCACGATCGCAGCGAGGCCGATCACGATGGCGCCGGTGCCCATGCCGATATCGGCGTACTTCTGGCTCTGGCAGATGAGTCCGCCCGAGAGGCCCACGAGGGCGTTGGACAGCATGAGCGCGATCATCTTGGTCTTCGCGGTCGAGACGCCGAGGGCGCGGATCATGTCCTCGTTGTTGCCGGTCGCGCGCAAGGCGCTGCCGATCTCGGTGCCGAAGAACCAGTAGAGCGCGCCGATGATGACGACCGCGACGATGACGCCGACGATGATGGAGGCGACGTTTGCGGACAGGCCGGTCATCTCGGTCATACGGGAGAAGACGGTGTCGTTTTGCAGCAGCGGCGTATTCGACTTGCCCATGATCCTCAGGTTGATGGACCACAGGGCGATCTGGGTCAAGATGCCGGCGAGGATCGCGGGAATCTCGAACACGGTGTGCAGGAAGCCGGTCACGGCCCCGGCGACCATGCCGGCGATCATCGCGGCGACGATCGCCACCAGGGGGTCGACCCCCGCGACCACGGCGACCGCGCACACGCTGCCGCCCAGCGCGAAGCTGCCATCGACCGTCAGGTCGGCGATGTCCAGCAACTTGTAGGTGATAAATACACCGAGGACCATGATGCCCCAGAGAATGCCCTGGGAAACGGCTCCGAGCAGAGCACCGCCCATGTCATCCCTCCTTGCCTTCCGGTCTTGCGAGCCAAAAGAACCCCGGCGGGTGCACTCGCCGGGGTCTCAGAGCGCAACGACGCTATCTATATGCTGGTCAGTCTACCATGTACCCGCCCGCGAACACGGTCGCGGGCGGGTGCGTAATGTTTCCGAAATATGAACGGGCCGCCTGAGTCGCCGGCGCCGCATCGGCGCGGGTGGGCGGCGAGCAAGGGAGCTCCTGCCCTACGCGCTCACGTCCGTGCCGCCCTCGTCCACCAGCAGGGTCACGTCAACGCCGAGCGCGTCGGCGGTCTTCTTGTTGTACACCAGGTCGCACTCGCTCGCGCCCATCTGCTGAACCGGCATCTCGGCGGGATCCGCCCCTTCCGAAAGGATCTGCACGGCCATCTGGCCTGCGCGATAGCCCAGCTCCTCGTAGTTGATGGAGATGCTCGCGAGACCGCCGGCCTCCACGTGCGCGACCTCGCCGCACACCGTGGGGATCTTCGCCTCGTTGGCGATCATGGCGATCGTGGTCATGGCGGAGGCGATGGTGTTGTCCGTGGGCGTGTAGATCGCGTCCACCTTGCCCACCATGGATTCGACGACCTGCTGGACCTCGTTGGAGCTCGAGGCGGTGTACTGGACGCCCTCGATACCGAGCTTCTGGAGCTCGGCGGAAGCCAGGTCGATCTGGATCTTGGAGTTGGGCTCGGCGGTGCAGTAGAGCAGGCCTACCTTCTTCACCTCGGGAAGGAGGCGCTGGAGCAGGTCGATCTGCTCCGCGACGGGGTTCATATCGGAGGTTCCGGTTACGTTGCCGCCGGGAGCGTCGTTATCCTCGACCAGGCCCGACGCGGCGAAATCGGTGATGGCGGTGCCGAGGATCGGGATATCCGCGGTGGCGCCCGCCATAGCCTGCGCGGCGGGCGTGCCGATCGCCAGCACCAGGTCGCAGCCGTCATTCACGAACTTGCTCGCGATGGTCTGGCAAGTTGACTGGTCGTTCTGCGCATTCCGCTGGTCGATCGAGACGGCGATGCCGTCATCCTCGAGCGCGGCGACGAAGCCCTTGTTGGCCGCGTCGAGCGCGGGGTGCTCGGTGAGCTGCAGGATGCCGACCTTGTATCCGGCACCCTCCTTCTTCTCCGCGCTGCCCTGGGAAGCGGAGCCGCTGCCGCAGCCGGCAAGGCCGAGGCCGCCCGCGACGGCGAGGGCGACGCTGGCGAAGCCCGTGGCGAGACGGCGGCGAGAGACGACGATTCGATCCATAGCTGGTCTCCTAACGTATGCGCGCGAGCGCGAAAGCATCATGCAGGAACAAGGTTGGCGAAGGCCGTTCAGACCCATCGGCCGCACCGCGATTCCAAACACCCGGTGAAGCCTAGACGATCTGAGCACCCTCCAAGCCGGAGATGTCGATACCCAGCGCATCGGCGGTTGCCTGGTTCACGATAAGCTGGCATTCGGCACTCGAGAGGTACTCGATCGGCATGTCGGCCGGATCGGCGCCCTCGGCAAGAATCTTAACAGCCATCTCGCCCGCCTTGTAGCCAAGATCGCGATAGTTGATGCTATACGAAGCCAGGCCTCCGTCCTGCACCATCGTGTCGCAGCCCACGATCACGGGGAGGGCGTTCTCGTTGGCGACCATGGAGACGGTGGCCATGCCTGCGGCGATGGTGTTGTCGGTGGGAGCATAGATCGCATCGACCTTGCCCACCATGGACTCGACCATCTGCTGGATCTCGTTGGAAGACGAGACGGAATAGCGCTCGTGCGCGATACCGGCGGCGTCGAGCGCCTTCTCGGCCAGGGAGACCTGGACCCCGGAGTTGGATTCAGCCGAGCAGTACAGGATGCCCACGGTCTTCGCATCGGGCAGCAGCTGGCGAAGCAGATCGATCTGGTCCTCGACGGGTGTGAGGTCCGAGCTCCCGGTGACGTTGCCACCAGGCGCCTCGTTGGACGCCACCAGGCCGCTTTCGGCGTAATCCGTGATCGCGGAGCCCACGATGGGAATCTCGGTCGTGGCGCCCGCGACCGCCTGCGCGGCGGGGGTGGCGATGGCGAAGATGAGGTCGTCGCCATCGTTCACGAACTTGCTCGCGATGGTCTGGCAGGTGGACTGGTCGTTCTGGGCGCTCTGCTGGTCAACGGTATAGGAGATGCCGGCGTCGTCCAGCGCGTCGATGAAGCCCTCGTTCGTCTGGTCGAGCGCGCCGTGCTCGGTGAGCTGGAGCACGCCGATCTTGTACGACCCGTCTTGTTCAGGAGAGGCGGATCCGGCACCACCGGAGGCGCCGCACGCGGTAAGCGCGAGCGCGGTGAGCGCCGTAGCCGCAAAGGCGGCACCCTTCTGTACGAGTTCGATTCGCTTCATGGCGACCATCCCTTCCTGTGCGGCCCGATGGCGCGGCGCGCTCCCGGCGCTGCAGCCCGATTCATTACACGAGATCAGCGCGTGCACGGCGCACGCGCCCCGACCGCGCGCGGCAACCCGCCGCCGCGCGTCCAGTGGCACCAGATGTTACCGAGAGCCGCTGCAAGATGTGGTGAAACCGTGATGATGACACAGGTTGTTAACCTTGTTCGGATCGGACCGCAAAACGGTCGCCGGCCGGGGCGCGCGGTCGTCCCGGATGGGTATCATGTGCGATACCCGTATCGAAGGAGCGCTATGAACGACATCATCGCCCAGCTCGCGCATATCATCCAGCTCGACTGGGTCCAGAAGGGCTTCTGGACCGTCCTGCTCGTCCTCGCGACCAGCCTCGTCGCGCGCGTCGCCGCCCGCGCGCTGCGCCACGTCCTCAACCAGGACAGCAACCCGCTGCCCAGCTCCTCGATCATCATCAACATCGCGCGCACCACCATCTGGGTGGTCGGAGCGAGCATCATCCTGGACGGCATCTTCGGCATCAACGCCAACGCCATCGTCGCCACGCTCGGAGTCGGAGGTATCGCCATCTCCCTGGGCTTCCAAGACACCCTCTCCAACCTCATCGGCGGCCTTCAGGTCACGTTCATGGGCATCGTGAAGCCCGGCGACAACATCGAGGTGGGGGCCGAATCCGGCGTGGTGCAGGACGTGAGCTGGCGCCACACCACCATACGAGACGTACTGGGCCAGACCGTCATCATCCCCAATTCGATCATCTCGAAGACGGCGCTCGTGCACCTGCTGCCCGCGAGCCGCGTGGTGGTGCCGTTCGCAGTCCCGCACGCAGCAGGCGACGACGGCGCGGCGACGACCTGCGATACCGACCAGATCGCCACCAGGCTCGGCAGCCTCGCGCTCGCCGCGGCCAGCTCGATATGCCCCGTGGTCGACGGGCCGCGCGTGCTGTTCTCGGAGATCACCGAGTTCGGCATCAAGGGCAAGATCATCTTCGTATTGGAGGATGCGAGCAAGACGAGCCTGGCCGCCGACGCCGTGGTCCGCGCCATCGCGCGCGAGATCTAGGCCCCGCCGCGACAGCTCGCCGGCGCCGCGCCTACAGCAAGACGTCCTCCAGCGCGCGCTTGGGGATGTGGTGGACGCCCGCGTCGTCGCGCCAGTAGTCCGTGCTCTCGGCGCCGGGAGCCAGCGGCTCCATCACCACGGTCTCCCCCGGCACGCCGAGCGCGATGACCATCAGCGGCGCCGCATCCTGCGGAAGGCCGAGCGCACGGGAGACGCGCTCCGCGCATCGAGCGCGAAGCCACCGCCCATCCGGAACGCCTGCGCCCCGCCCTAGATGCGCGAAGCCACCGCCGTGCCCATGGCCTCCGTGCCCAAGACCTTATCACGCGGGGTCTCGCCATCCGCGATATCGCCCGTGCGGAACCCCTCGTCCAGCACGGCGACGACCGCCGCGTGCACCGCATCGGCCGCGTCCCCCCTATCGAAGCTGTAGCGCAGCATCATCTCGACGGAAAGGATCTGCGCGAGCGGGTTGGCGATGCCGCGGCCCGCGATATCGGGGGCGCTGCCATGGCTGGGCTCGTACAGCGCGACGCCATCGCCCAGGCTGGCGCTCGCGAGCATGCCGAGCGACCCGGTGAGCTGAGCCGCCTCATCAGACAGGATGTCGCCGAACATGTTCTCGGTCACCACCACGTCGAATTCCCCCGGCCGGCTGATCAGCTGCATCGCCGCGTTGTCGACCAGCACGTCCTCGAGCTCGATATCGGCATACTCCGCATCGTGCACGCGGTGGACCACCTCGCGCCACATCCGGCTGGTCTCGAGCACGTTTGCCTTGTCGACGCTCGCCACGCGCCCACGGCGCCTGCGCGCCGCTTCGAAGGCCTGGCGGGCGATGCGCTCGACCTCGAACTCGCGATACTCCAAGGTGTCGTAGGCGCGCTGGCCGGGAGCACCGTTCGCGCCGGCACCCTCCTCATCGTAGAAGCGCTCGCGGCGGCCGAAGTACAGACCGCCCGTGAGCTCGCGCACGATCATCATGTCGACGTCTGCGACGACCTCGGGGCGGAGCGTCGACGCCGCGGCAAGCGGGGAGAACACCTGAACCGGGCGCAGGTTGGTATACAGGCCCAGCTCCTTGCGGATACCGAGCAAGCCCTGCTCCGGACGGGGCGCACCCGGCTCGGTGGTATCCCATTTGGGACCGCCCACCGCGGCCAGCAGCACGGCGTCCGAGGCGCGGGCCGCCTCAAGGGTAGCTGCCGGCAGCGGATCTCCGCACGCGTCGATTGCGGCGCCACCGATGAGCGCGTCTTCGCAGGAGAAATCCACGCCGAAGCGCGCGCCCACCGCGGCGAGCACCTTCTTGCCCTCGGCCATGATCTCCGGGCCAATGCCGTCTCCGGGCAGGCAGCAGATGGTATAGGTCTTCTTCACGTTGCAACTCCAAGAACTCGAGCTGGGACCAGATGCAAAGGGGTTGGGAATCGAAGCCACGGGCTACTCCCCCAAAGCCGCGCGAGCGTCGGCAGCGGCGAACTTGGCGCGCGTGCGCTCCACCAGGCCGCCCGCCTCGATGATCTCTGCGATAAACGGCGGGAAGGGCTCCGCCGTAAAGCGCTCGCCGGTGCGTCGGTTCTCGATCGACCCGCTCTCGGTGTCCACCGCCACGGTATCCCCCGCGACGATCGCATCGACCGCCGCCGGGCACTCCAGGATGGGAAGCCCGACGTTGATGGCGTTGCGGTAGAAGATGCGGGCGAAGCTCTTGGCGATCACGCAGGACGCGCCCGCGGCCTTGATGGCCACCGGCGCATGCTCGCGCGACGAGCCGCAGCCGAAGTTCTCCTCCGCCACGATGATGTCACCCGGCTGCACACTCGTCGCGAACGCCGGGTCGATGTCCTCCATAGCATGCGCGGCGAGATGCACGGGGTCGGAGCTGTTGAGGTAGCGCGCCGGAATGATCACGTCCGTGTCGACATCGCGCCCATAGCGAAAGACGGTTCCGCAGAATTTCATGACAGGTCTCCCTCTACTCGGTCTCGGTCGCGGGCGCGAGGTCGTCGGGCAAAGCGATGTGGCCGGCGACGGCGGATGCCGCGGCGACGGCAGGGCTTGCCAGGTAGACCTCGCTGGTTGTGTCTCCCATGCGACCCACGAAGTTGCGGTTGGTGGTGGATACGCAGCGCTCGCCCGCGGCGAGGATGCCCATGTAGCCGCCCAGGCACGGACCGCAGGTGGGCGTGGAGAACACGCAGCCCGCATCGATGAAGATATCGGTCAGGCCCTCCGCGATGCACTGCTTGAACACGGCCTGGGTCGCGGGGATCACGATACAGCGCACACCCGGCGCCACGCGACGACCGCTCATGACCTGGGCCGCAGCGCGCATATCCTCGATGCGCCCGTTGGTGCAGCTGCCGATGACCGCCTGGTCGATGACGATATGGCGGCTCTCCTCCACCGGATGGGTGTTGCTGGGCAGATGCGGCCAGGAGACGCAGGGCTTGATATCCGCGGCGTCGATGCGGATGACGCGGGCGTACTCGGCATCGGCATCGGCGTGGTATTCGACGTACTCGCGCTGGCAGCGACCGTCGAGCCAGGCGCGCGCGACATCGTCCACCTCGATGATGCCGGCCTTGCCGCCCGCCTCGATCGCCATGTTGGAGATCGTCATGCGGCCCTCCATGGAGAGCGCCTCGATAGTGGAGCCGGCGAACTCCATGGCCTGGTACAGCGCGCCGTCGACCCCGATGAGGCCGATGATGTGCAGGATGATGTCCTTGGCGCTCGCACCCGCCGGCAGCTCGCCATCGATCTCGAAGCGGATGGTCGGCGGCACCTTGAACCAGGCGCGCCCGGTCGCCAAGCCGACGCCCGCGTCCGTGGAGCCCACACCCGTGGAAAACGCTCCCAATGCGCCGTAGGTGCAGGTATGGGAATCCGCGCCGATGATGAGGTCTCCGGGTACCACGGTGCCGGTCTCGGGCAGCAGCGCGTGCTCGATGCCGGCGCAACCCTGCTCCCAGTAGTGGGTGATTCCCTGCTCGCGGGCGAAATCGCGCATCTTCTTGGTCTGCTCGGCGCTCTTGATATCCTTGTTCGGCGCGTAGTGGTCGGGCACCAGGCAGACGCGGTCGCGGTCGAACACGCGCTTCGCTCCCAGCTCGCCGAACACGTCGATGGCGATGGGGGCGGTGATGTCGTTCGCGAGGACTATGTCGAGGTCGCATTCGACCAGCTGGCCGGGGCGGACCTCGTCCACGCCGGCGTGCGCTGCCAGGATCTTCTCGGCTACGGTCATAGGTCTGGTCATGATCGTTCCTTTCTGCTGCACGCTAGCGCGCATCCGCCGGCTCGCAAGGTGAGACGGAATCCGCCGGCGCGATGGAAGCGGCGGCGCCGGCGCGCTCGCGCTGATGCGAGATGAGGCGGTTCAACGCATTGAGATAGGCCTTGGTGGAGCTCACGACGATGTCGCCGTCCGATCCGCGACCCGTGTAGACCTCGCCGTCCGCCGCGGTCACGCGCACGGTCACCTCGCCCAGGGCGTCGATGCCGCGCGTAACGGCCTGAATCGCGAACTCGGACAGGTCGTTGTCGACGGTGACCACCTGGTTGACCGCCTTGTAGACGGCATCGATGGGGCCGGTGCCGAAGGCGCACACCTTGTGCTCGGCGCCCGCTTCGTCCAACAGCGTCAGCGTGGCCGTAGGCGTGAGCGGGAAGCCGCAGGAGACCTGCACCGCGCCCAGGGTCCAGATCGCCGCGCTCACGCGCTCGCGCTCGTGGACTATGGACTCCAGATCCTCGTCGTACACCTCTTTCTTCTTGTCCGCGACCTCCAGGAAGGACTGGTAGATGGTCTCGAACTCCTCATCGTTGAAGGTATAGCCCAGCTCCCCCATGCGATGGCGCAGGGCGGCGTGGCCGGAGCGGGCGGACAGGATGATCTGCGAGCCGCCGGCCCCCACGTCCGCGGGGTCGATGATCTCGTAGGTATCACGCGCCTTGAGGACGCCGTCTTGATGGATGCCGGAGCTATGGGCGAACGCGTTGGCGCCCACGATCGCCTTGTTGGGCTGGACGTTGATGCCGGTGATGGAGCTCACCAGCTTGCTAGCACGCGTGAGCTCGGTGGTGACGATGCCGGTATGGGCGTCGAGCGCCTCCTCGTGCATGCGGATCGCCATGACGACCTCTTCGAGCGAGGTATTGCCCGCGCGCTCGCCCAGGCCGTTGATCGTGCACTCGATCTGCGTGGCGCCGTTGCGGACGCTCTCGAGGGCGAGCGCCGTAGCCATGCCAAGGTCGTTATGGGTGTGGACGGAGATGGTGACGTCCTCGATGCCGTCGACGCGCTCGCGCAGGTCGCGGATGCGCGCGCCGAAATCCCACGGCATGTTGTAGCCGGTGGTATCCGGGATGTTCACCACGGTGGCGCCCGCCTTAACGGCTGCCTGGATGATGCGCACGAGGAACTCCTGGTCGGAGCGGCCGGCGTCCTCCGCGTAGAACTCGACATCGTCCACGAAGCGGCGGGCGTACTTCACCGCGTGCACGGCGCGCTCGATGGCCTGGTCCTCGGTGAGGCGGAGCTTGTCACGCAGATGGCTAGGGGACACGCCCAGACCCGTATGGATGCGCGGGCGCTTCGCCGTGCGCAGGGCCTCGGCCGCAACCTCGATATCGCGGTCGACGGCGCGGGTGAGGCCGCAGACGGTGCAGGCGTCGCCGGCGATGCGGCCGATCTCCTGCACGCTCTTGAAGTCGCCCGGGCTGGAGATGGGGAACCCCGCCTCGATGACGTCGACCTTCATGCGCACGAGCTGGCGGGCGATGATGAGCTTTTCCTCGGTGTTCATGCTTGCGCCGGGCGACTGCTCGCCGTCGCGCAGGGTGGTATCGAAGATGGCGATCTTACGGCTCATGGTGCTTCCTCCTACAAGAAGACGATGGATGGGACAAGCTGTCTTGCAGGGGGATGGCGGCGATATCCACGCGGCGCGCGATGTCATGAAAAAGCACCCGAGGCGCCGCCCACCCTGCTCGACCAGGGCGATGCGCGGGGCGGGTGCCGAGTGCTCTCGATGTGCGAAACGGACCCTAGCGCGCATCCTCACGAGGTAGCGCTAGGCCTAGAAGCTCCGATGCGATATGCATGATGCGTTCCATGGGCGTCCTTTCGTAATCCAACGCGCTTTACTTTACCAGAGCGCCCTCGGAAAGAAGCGCCCCCGCGAAAAAGCGGGGGCGTCGCAACAAACTGGTTACATTATTCAGCGCGGGTGACTTGGTCGACCCTTTTATACAGCGAGCAGCTCGGACAACTCGCCCACGGCAAACAGGGTGACCTGGTGCATGGCGCGCGACACGGCGGTATAGAGCCTGCGGCGCGCGAGCGGCGTATCCGGATACGTCCGCGCGTCGGCATCCGCGATGACCACGTGGTCGAACTCCAGGCCCTTCGCCATGGAGAGGGTCACGATCACCACGCCCGACGCAGGCAGCGACTGGGATTTCTTCAGCACGGGAACCTCGTTATCCAGCAACTTTGCCAGATGGTAGGCGGCCTTGCCGTCGTGCGCCACGATGGCCGTCAACCCGGCGGGTCCGTCCTCGCGCTCGCACGTCGCCTCGGCGATCAGGGCGCGCAAGGCCGCCGCGAGCCCGTCCTCGCTTTCGAACGACTCGCGACGCGGCGCCAGACCGGCGCGGCGCACGCTCGCCAGCTTGATGTCGTCGCCCATGTTCACCAGCGCCGAGAACACCGCGGTGACCTCGGGGCTCGAGCGATAGCTCGTGAGCAGGCGGCACACGTCGACCGAGCCATGGGTATCGGTGAAGATCCGCTGGGTCTCGTCGAACGACGCCGTCCCCTCCCGAATCGCCTGGTTCTGGTCGCCCAGCAGCAGGAAGTGGGCGCCCGAGAAGAACTTCGCCAGGACCTTCAGCTGCGATACCGAATAATCCTGGACCTCGTCCACCATCACGAACTTGGCGGTCGTGGCACCGCGGCCGCAGATAAGCAGGCGCAGATAGAGCAGCTCGGTGGCGGAAAGCGTCTTCTTGCCCAGCATGCGCATGCCGATGCGATCGAGCTTGAGCCAGCTCAGCTGGTCGATCGCCGCCTCGGCGGGCGCCAGGAACAGCTGGTCGACATAGGTTCGCGTCAGCTCGGCCGTATCGTCCTCGCCCGTAGGCGTGGCGGCGCAGCCCAGCAGGCGGATCTGCTCCTCCACGTCGAGCCCCAGCATGCGCTCCTGCCACACGTCGTCGCGCGCCATGGCGGCCAGGCGGCGGTCCAGGCGGTTGCGGAGCTCGTCGGTGACGAGCGCCACGAAGCGCGGGCCGATGCCGTACTGCATGAACTTGGCGACGACGCCGAAGATCTGCCCGGCGCTCACCAGCACCTCGTCGTCCACGATGATCGAGCGCAGGTCGTCGTCCTCGATGGACAGCCCCGGCATACCCGCTTCGAGCAGCTCGAGCGAGAGCGCCGGGGTCGCGGAGCCGTCGTCGCGGTTGCCCGCGCCCTGCTCGTCAACGAAGTCGCGCCAGGTGTACAGACGCGGGTTGGCCTCGCCCATGGAGGGCAGCACGCCGTCGATATAGCGCTCGAACACCTCGTTGGGGCTGAACAGGTACACCTGGTCCGCCGAGAGCGTCTCGTGCTGGTGGTACAGCAGGTAGGCGATGCGCTGGAGCATGACCGAGGTCTTGCCGGAGCCAGCGATGCCGTTGACCAGCATGACCGGCACGTCCTCGTGGCGCACGACCTCGTTTTGCTCGCGCTGGATCGTCGCCGTGATAGCCTGCAGCTTCTCGGAATGATGGCGGCGCAGGGCGTTCAGCAGCAGGGAATCCTCGATGGCCACCGTGGTATCGAAATAGGCGTGCAGGCGGTCGCGTTCGATGTCGAACTGACGACGCAGCTCGAGCTCCACCGTCTTGACGCGGCCGTTCACCGTATAGCTGGTCGTGCCGTTCTCCTGGTTGTAATAAGTCTCGGCGATGGGATTGCGCCAATCCACCACGAGCGGCGTGTGGCGCTCGTCGGTGATGCCCGCCGCGCCGATGTAGACGTCGCGGGCGGGGCGGTCGGGGCGCATCTTCAGGCGAACCTTGGCGAAATAGGGCTGGCGAAGGAGCAGCAGCACCTTGCGCAGGCGATCGACGCTGAAGTCATGGAACTGGTTGTAGGCGTCGATGACGGCGTTGAGCGTCTCGATGGCCGCCAAGGTCTCCATGGTCTCGTCCGCGCCGCCGAAGTCGGGACGGATCTCCTCGCTCATGGTAACCAGGTCGGCAGCCGCCTGCTTGTGATCGTGCTCGAGCTGATGAGTGAGGTCGTCTCGAAAACCGAGCAGCTGGGCGTAGAGCTCGTCGAGGTGCGCCTGCTCTTCGTCGAATACCGGATCGTCTTCTCTCATGGTCCCTCTCAATCGGTTGCATGCGTTGAGCGCAATCCAGTGTACCCAAACCCCTCGCCGCACGCCCAACCATCACAACATGCGCACCGCATGCGGGCGATGCGGCGAGGGGCGGGCGGCGGCCCGGGATTCCCTCGGTGCGCGGCCGCTCGGAGCGCTAGCAGCGCCGCCAGCGGTTCAGAACGGCCGCGAGCTCCTGCAGGCGCGGGCGCGCAAGGTCGCAGGGGGCGTCGCCATGCTCGGCCAGCGGCGCGAATCCCTCGCGCTCCAACAGCGCCCCGAGCTCGCGCGCCGCGTGGGCGACCGGGACTCCGGGCGCCAACGCGCCATGCTGCAGGCCCACGCGCACGAGCTGGGCGATGGCGCGCGTCTGGGCGGGATCGACGAGCTGCTCGACCAGGCGGACATCGGCCATCCCGTCCCCCACCTGCAAGGAATCGCATCCGCTTGCGCGCACCTTGATGCGCTCGCCCGCCACGCCGCGGCCCCGAGGTCCGGAACCTCCGAATCCGCCATCGGGGCCCGCTGCCCGTCCGCCGCGCCCGCGGCCATATCCGGCACCGCCTCGACTGCCTTCACCCGCGGCTCCGCGGCACGCTCCGCGCGCCCCGGAGCCCGATGCGCTGCCAAACGCCGTCCCGAGCGCGTGGCCGGCCGCCGGAAGCTCGAACGCCGCCGCCCGCGGCGTCGCCGGCGCGTCCAGACGCGCGCACACCGCGCGCGCATGCGAGGTGATATCGACCACCCGGTACCGATCGAGCTGCAAAACGCAATCGGCAACGGAGAAATACGCGCCCGAGCTTCCCGCCACGATCACGCAGCTCACGCCCGCCTGCTCCCACAGGTCGCGGACGCGCTCGGCAAAGGGCGTGATGGGCTCGAACTCGCGCGCCACCACGGCCTCCATGAGCGCGTCGCGCACCATAAAGTTCGTAGCGCTCGTATCCTCATCGATCAGCAGGGTTCGGGCGCCGGCCTCGAGCGCCTCGACGGTCGATGCCGCCTGGGAGGTCGAGCCGCTGGCATCCACCGTTGAGAAACGGGAGGTATCGCGACCGCCGGGCAGGTCGCGGATGAACAAGGAGATGTCCACGCCGTTAACCGCACGACCGTCCTCGGCGCGCAGCTTCACCGCCGAGGGGTCGGTGAGCACGAGCTCGCGGCCGTCTCCGGCAACATGGTCGTACACGCCGTCCTGCAGCGCCTGCAGCAGCGTGGACTTGCCGTGGTAGCCGCCGCCCACGATAAGCGTTACGCCGCGCTTGATGCCCATGCCCGCCACGTCTCCTCGATGCGGCAGGTTCAGCACCACGCGCTGCTCCTCCGGCGACTCGAACGCCAACGCGTCGGCCATCGGCCGCTTCGACACGCCGCTCTCGCGCGGCAGCACCGATCCGTTCGCCACGAAACCCACCAAGCCGAACTTCTCCATCTGCTCGCGCGCGGCGCGCTGGTCGTCGGCGAGCTCGACCGCGGCCCACGCCTGCCCGAGCAGCCCGTCATCGGCGAACAGCGTTCGGTCGATGCACGCGGGCACGAAGTCCAGCAGCATGCGCGCGGCCGCGCGGCCGTCCACCGTGCGTCCGCGCGCCGGCAGGCCGGCTTCGAAGCGCAGGGTCACCTCGCCGTCCCGCACCTCGCACGCGGAGCGGGATAGCACCTCGGGCCCGGGTGACGCCGTGGCGAGCACGCCGCTCTTCCCCGAGCCGCCGGCGCGCATGCTGAACGAAGCGAGCGCCCGCGCGAAGCGGCGCAGCAAGAGGTCCTCCAGAGCGGTGCGTCGATGCCGTGCATCCCACAGCCCCTCGGGGATCTTGAGCACATCGGCCGGCACCTGCGCCCGCATGCGCGACGGTGCGGCGAACGGGTCGCCCTGGACGTGCTCGATATGCAGCTGGAAATCGCCGAAGTCGTAGCCGCCCCGCACATCTTTGTACGCGGGATATCCGCGCCCGTCGATGCGCTCGAGTTCGCGCGCCAAGTCGCAATCAGTCCTCATCTGCATGGCCCCTTCTCTTCGCCTTGTCGCCGCGCGGCATCGAGCCACCCTACGCCGAAAAATAACAATGGGCGCCCGGTTTCCCGAGCGCCCATCCATAATATCCCATTGCGTCCCGCGCCGATCGAGAGCCCCGAGAGCGCCATGCTATGATGCACTCGAATCAGACGAGCCTTCCGCTACGCGGCGCGACGACCACAGGGTCGCCGTTCCCAGCAATAGCAGCACGCCAACCAGTACAAGCTGCATATCGCCCGTCGTCGGCAGGTCGAACCCGGGTATCAAACCGCCCGGCCTGTCGGGCTCCAGACCCGGCGCGTCCTCGAACTTGGGGTACGCGATGACATCGTATTCGAGCTTCCCGTCGACCGTGGCGGGCACGCCCACCAAAACCGGATCGACCAACACGTCCTCGTTCTGGGGAGCGGTCTCGATACGAACCACCAGATAGATGCCCGCCGCCAGCTCCGCCGCACGGGCCCGGCCGGCATCGTCCGTCACGATGGCCGCGACGGGCTCGATGCCGTCGCGCAGAAATACCTCGTGCGCCGCCTTCGAGCGCTCGCGCAGCCCCTCGGCATCCAGGGCGGACCAATCGCAGGACACCTCCTCGAAAGCAGGGAGCGTCGCATACCTGACACCGCCGTTTTCAACCGATGCCGCGGCAACCGCCACGACGGCGTACCGGTCGCGCGCCACAGGGGCGGGCATCCCGTCGCGCTCGTGCATGCAGACCAACGAGATGGATCCCAAGGGGGCAGCGGGCGCGATGCCCGGTGCAGCAAGAAGCGCGCACAGCGCCACCATGATGGCGCATGCAAGCGTCCTACCTTTTAAAGTGACCGCCTTCATACGGGCGCCCCCCTTCCTCATCCATTTCCCTCGTTCGCTCGCCGGCCGCGCCGGGCGTCGCCGAAGGACGCGGGCCATACGCCCGGCCGGCTTCAACCTCCAATCGCGCCTCGCGCTCACGCAGCTCCCGGCTTCGAAGGCTCGCGAAGAACGCGGCGAGCGCCACCAACCCCAGCACGAACACGATGTGCGGCCATGACAGGTTGATGGGGCTGCCCATCGCGCCCACCTCGTCGTCCATGGAGGGAACGTACGGGATGGCGTGCGCGCGCACCAGCAAACGATGCGAGTTGATGCCATAGGGCGTGCAGGTGACGAGCGTCATCTGGTCGGCCCCCGCCTCGATGGCAAGCGGCTCGGTCTCGTGCGGCAAAACGGTAAGGATCTGATCGACCTGGTAGGCGAACGTCTCCTTGAGCACGCGCACGTAGAACACATCCCCCTCCCGCATCTCGTCGAGCTCGGTGAAGAGCTTCGCCGAGGGCAGGCCGCGATGGCCCGAGATCGCCGCGTGCGTCGACGCCCCGCCCACGGGCAGCGACGTCGTTTCGAGATGGCCCGTGCCCACCTGCAGCACCTTCTCTTCGGTGGTGTGGTACATGGGCATGGTCTCATCGAGGCGCGGGATGGTGACGTAGCCCATCACGCCATCGCCGTTGAGATTGAGCAGCGAGGCGTACTCAGCTTCCAGCTGGGCGGCAAGCTGCGGATCGGATACATCCCAGCCGCCCGCGGCAGCCGGGATGCCCGAGAGCCCCGCGAGCTTCGCGTTGTAGGCGCGCGCCTCGCCCATAAGACGGGCCGCCTCCTCGTCGCTCAGCGCCTCGACCGCCTCGTCGTACCCCTCCACCACGCGCGATGCGTTGCGCATGATGAAGAAATTGGAAATGGTGGGGTACAGCACCAGCAGCAAGCCGCCGATGATGGCAAGGGTCGAGAAGAGGTCGCGGGGCTTGTTCATCGTTCGATCGCTCTTACGCAACGTTCTGGGCTGCGCGCTTGCGGTACACGCCGTAGCCAATCAGCGCGGCGCCGGCAAGGGTGAACAGCACGGTGCCCATGCCGCCGGTACCGGGGAGCAGGGCGCCCTTGTTGTTCTCGATGGTCACGATGTTCTGGCCGTTGTTGTTAACAGTCCAGGACTCAAGCGTACCGTCCTGGTTGTACTTCGCCTCGATTGTAACCTCATACGGCTTGTCCAGCTTGTTGTACCCGTCCAGGGTCTCGGTCTCGACGAGCTCGTAGGTACCTGCGTCAAGGCCCTTGAAGGCGATCTTACCGCTCTCGGGCGTGGTCACGGTATCGGAAGCGGTATCGAGCTCATCCGCCTTGGCGGGACGCACGACAGCGGGGTTGTTGAGATCGCCCGCGTTCTCCACGACGAGCTTGACGATGTCCCCGCCCTTCTTCTTCAGCTGGAACTTAACGCCAGCGAGCGGACCCTTGGTCTCGCCGTCGACCTTCGCGATGTCGAACTTGAAGGTGTAGCCGTGGGTGACGACCTCGGTGGTCTCGCCCTTGCCCGAAGGATCGAACGGGTTGTTGCTGTACTCGAGCTTGACCGTGTTGCCCGCGTCGTCCATACCGGCGACGGCGTGCTCGTTCACGTTGGCGGAGTACTCGACCGTCAGGGCCTTGCCGGCATCCTTCTGGTGCAGATTCTTAAAGTTCTTCATGGCGATGACGAGGTTCGTGGGCTGGCCGCTGCCGCCGGTCACCTCAACGGTGTAGTCGGTGTCGAGCACCAGCTGGGCACCGTCAATCTTGACCACGATGCTGCCCTTGTTGAGGGTCAGACCCTTGGACAGCGTATCCTTGAACGCAAAGGCGTACTCGGTGTACTCAGCCATGTTCGGAACAGCGGAGGTGAGCTTGAAGTTCAGCGTGTCGCCGATCTGCGCGTCGGCGTGGTTGGAGCCCTCGACCTTCTTGTCGACCGTGGGGTAGGCGCTCTTGAGCTCGATGGGGTTCTGAGCCTTCACCACGTTTGCAAGGATCGCATCGGTACCGCGGCTGGCGGTCGAGCCACCCGCCGGAGAAACGACGTAGTAGCCGAACGCGAGACCCTCGAACGTCGCGACGTAGTTGTCGCCGCTCTTCTGGGCAACCGCGGTCTTGGTGGCGGCCAGCTTCTGCTGCTTCGCCCAATCGGACGCCTTCTTAGCGAAGGCCGCCACAGCACCCTCGTCGCCCTTCATCTTGGTGATGTGGTCGACGGCGGAGCGGGAAAGCTTCTCGCCCGAAAGGGCGTCCATGCCCTCGATGCCCTTGAAGAACGGCTCCCACTCGGCGGTCAGGGTATAGCTGGCGTTTGCGCCGTTTGCGCTCGGAACCGCATCGAACATCTTCCAAGCGGTGACCGTCTTATTGTTGAATTCGGAATTGGCGCTGCTCACCGTCAGCGTTCCGGAGCCCGTGGCAGCGAGCGCCTGAGCCGGCGCCACGGCAACGAGCGCGGTCAGCGCGACCGCGACCGCCACGAAGGCGGTAAACATGCGTTTCATTGCATTTTTCATTGTGCTTCCCTTCCCATTAGGTTGCATGTCTACAAACTATTCTTCACGGCTCCCGAAGAGCCATTTAGAACCACAAGACCCAAAGGACGATCCTTTCGCCGCCCGCAGGCGCTCATAAGCCGCCCATGCGAGCAGCATGGCGCCCGCCGCCACGATGAGCCACGTTCCCACCCCACCGGTATCGGGCAGCATCGGCCGATGCGTGTTGGTGATGGTGATCACGCGCTCCGGGCCATCCACGTCGTACGACACGGTATAGCCGATATCCGAGAGCTTCCGCCACGAGCCGTCCGCAGCCTGAACCTCGACCTCGGCTGCATCGTAGGTGTAGTGATGAACGCCCGCCGTATCGCGGAAGGCAACGGGCAGGCCCGCCACCACGCGGCGCCAGGTATCGGACCACTCCGACGCGCTGTCCTTCGCGCTCAAAACGATGTCCTGCGGATTGGGCATCCTGCCCGTCTGGACCCCGTTGGCATCCTGCAAGATCAGCTCGTTTGGAACCACCTTATGGTCCCCCTCGGTGTAGGAGCCAACGAGCTTCACGCGAATGGCCTGCGGACGCAGACGCTCCGCGTCGCCGCGGTCGTTCCACACCTTCTGGATGGTCACGTCCACCGTCATGGCACAGGGGTCCTGACCCTCGCCCGGCTCGGGTGTGAGCGCGCCTCCGTTGCCCGTCTGCGCGGCATCAAGCATGAGAACCGCCTTTGACGACGACTCGTATACACCCAGCGGCTCCCTGAAACCGGTACCCGCCGCACCCAGACGGAAGGCATCCTTGACGCCCACCCACTTGGTGTCGTCATCGCCCGCGGCCCCGCTGGTTGCGACGTCGCGGTCATAGCAGTTCACCAACTCGAAGAAGTCGACCTCGTAGCAATCAAGCCCCGTCTTGGCGTCGAGCGCGCTTTGGGCGAACACGCTCTGGCCGCCCACGCCGTCCTTCGTCACGGCGTTCGTCGGTCCGTCCACATGGCTGCGGTAGATGCGGTAGTTATTGAAGTGCTGGTCGTCGTCGGGGCCGACGATATCCTTCATATTGTTGAAGTTCCACGCGCTCACCAGCTGGGTATTCGAGAACGGGTCGACTTTCTTGGCCGTACCGCGCACCACGTCCGCGTAGTACATATCGTTGTTGTACAGCACGCCCTCGTCGTTCAGGCCTGCAAAGCCGCCGGCATAGCCGGTCTTCAGGTCCTTCACGCCATCGGCCTCCTGCGAAGCGCTGCCGCCGAAGACATCGTAGCCGGTTGGCACGCCCGTGACCGAGCAGTCCTGGACGCGGGCGCGATTGCCCTTGATGAGCTGCAGCGTAAGGTTGGAACGAGCGAAATCCTTATCGGTGACGCCCGCCTTGGTGCAGGGAAGCTTCACGGTGGAGTCTCCGATAGTGATGATGGCGACATCGGTCTCCTGCTGGTTTTCGGGACTCTTCTTGGACAGCGAGACGCCGACCTTCAAGCCGAAGAGGTTCACGAACAGCGCGTCGCCATCGGCCAGGACCTTCAGGTCGAAGATCTTGTCGATACCGAACCACTTGCCGATGTTGATCACACCGAGCTTCTCGAGCCCGGGCACGTAGAGCAGCTGAAGCAGCGTGTTCACGATAAGCAGGACGAGATCGACCAAACCTGAGCTCACCTGGGCCTCGACGAGATGCGCGCGACGCGCCTCGCCGGCAAAACCGCCCGAGATCTCTCCGCTGTTCACAAGCTTCAGGTTACCGGCGTCGCAATCGAGCACGCGCGCCAGGTCGGCATAGCCCACGAAGCCGCCGGCCACCTCGCGGCCGCGCGATGTGTCCGTACCGGCACCGTAGTCCTCGCCCTGATGCGTTGCGGTCACGGTGTACCCGTCGGGAATGCCGGAGACGCGCGAGCGCTCCACATGGGCGCCCCAAACGTCGAGCACGCCTGCGGTGGCGCCCAGCAGGTCGTTGACGCCCGCGTTGTCGACGTCCACGGTGCCCGCCTTGCCCAGATGGCCCACGAAGCCGCCGCAATAGTTCACGCCCGAGACGCTCGAAAGATCCACGACGGCGCAGTCCTTCACCGAGCCGTTCATCACCGCGCCGGCGAAGCCGCCGGCAGACCCCGTGAATCGCTTGGCGTTCAGGATGCCCTGCGCGGACCCCTCGTGCGCGCGCACCTGGAAGCCATCGGCCACGCCGTCCACGTTCGCATGGTAGATATAAGGGCGGAACGCCTCGATGGCCGAGATGTTACCCAGCTTAAGCAGCTTGAACAGCAGGTCCGTGCTGTGATCGCCCTCGGTGGAACCGCCCACCGAGGCCACGCCCGTCACATCGGCCTGGCCCACGAAGCCGCCGGCGTATTGCCCGCCGTCGACGCCGCGCAGCCCGTCGACGCTCACGGTATCCAGCGCGGTCGTGCCACCGCGCTTGCTGCCGATAACCGCGGCCTTGGCCAAGCCAGCGAAGCCGCCCACGGCGCGGGCGTACGAGCGGTCGGCGGTCGTGCCGCAGGCACCGTCAACCGTGAAGCCCCATGCCGCCGACGCCGCGTCGGTCGCCTGGTCAACGGACGAGACGTGCGCGCCGCGCACCGTGGAAACGGTGGCATCGAGCACCGATGCCACGCTCTGGGGCGTGCTGATGATCTTATCGAGCAGCTTCTGCAGCAAGCCGCTCGACGCGTTGTTGGTATTCACGTCGGCAACGCCGGCAGCGGTGATGACGCCCGCGTAGCCACCGATGCAGTTGCCGCCCGCCACGCGTCGCAGGTTCGCCACGTTGCAGCCCGTAGCCTCCGAGCCCGCATGCGTGGCTCCCGCGGACCAGCGGTCCCCGTCCTTGTTGGCATCCGGGAACGTGGTGTCGCCCCAGATCTGGGCGCCCGACGCATAGCCCACGTAGCCGCCCGCATAACCCTGCTCCAGCGATGGATCCGTTCCCGTCGCGCGAACCGTCATGCCCCGGCGATACCCCGTAACGCTCGAGCTCTTCGCAACCGGCACCAGCACGTCGAGCGCAGAAAGCAGGTTGTCGAGATTGAGATTGATGAGGTTGAGCAGGTCCACGCTACCGAGGGCGGCGGTGTCCGCGGTCTCCATGGACCCGGCGAATCCACCCGCCGCGCGCAGCGCGCGAACGAGCTTGGTATCGGTCGCCTGGCCATGCGTGACCACGCCGCCGTGCATGAGGCCCACGTAGCCGCCGGCGATTCCGCCGCGGGTCGCATTCGCCTCGGACGTCGCCTCACCACGCCCCGCTACGACGTTGGTGCCATAAATGTACGAAGCGATGAACTTGTCGAACTCCTGCTGCGACGGGAACGTCTGCTCGGCTTCCCCGCCGATCTGGGGCCCGTAGCCACCTTGGGACCCCACGTGCTTGGCCCACTCATTCCAGCTGTTGAAATCCATGCCGCGCAGCGGACCCGTGACCTCGGTATGCTCCTGCGTGGGATAGGCAACCTCGAGCGCACCAAGGAGGTTGTTGACCTCGACCAATCCGAACAGCAGGCTCAAATTGCCGCCCTTTGCCGTATCCGCGGGCTCGAGCAAGCCGGTGAATCCGCCGGCGAACTCCGCGCCGTATACGCTGCGGATACGCTCCGCCGCCGCATCGCGCATTTCGCCTCTGTAATGGTTCGACCCGTCGTTCTCCTTCTTCCAGGGAGCGTTGTTGCTTCCCCAGATATGCCCGCCCTCGTTTTGGCCCACGTAACCGCCGGCCATACCGCGCAGCGCCAGCTTATCCGATGGAGCCTGGGCGCGAACGGCACCGCCGCAGGGCACGCAGGTGGTCTTGCTGTTGCGAACCGTGGGCACGAAATCCTGCAGCAACGAGGCAAGCGTGCCGTTGGTGCCGATCAAGCCTTGGAGAATCGACGTGTTGCCCGCCAGGACGCTCGCCACATCGCCCGGTGCGATGCCGCCGGCATAGCCGCCCGCCTTCACCTGGCCCACGATATAGGAGAAGTTATAGGAGTTGGAATCCTGGATATGCCCGCCTTTGACCTCGCCCGCAAAGCCGCCGGCGCTACCCACGGGATTCTTCGAGCTGCCCGGATCGGCCGAGCCGTCTCCAAGGTCGCCCGCCGGCAGGCTCGTCTCGCTTGACAGGACGGCGAAACCGCCCGTACCGCCGTATACGTCGGAATGCTCAATCGTGGACACCACGACCGAAAGCGCCCCCGCGATATCGGTGAGCTTGATGTTCTCGCCGAGAACGTTCAAGCCGTCGCCCACCGAAGCCGCGGATCCGATGTCCATCTTGCCGATGTAGCCGCCCGCATGGCGCGCCGCGCACACCGCATAGGAGCTCTTCTTCATGTTGAAATATGACGCGCCGTCGGTGCCCTCGAGGTCCTTCGGCTCGGTTACGCCCGTATGTCGCAGCTGGGTCACGTCGCAGTACGATACCTGCACGCCCGAGCCGTAGCCGATGAAGCCGCCCGCGGAACCGGATTGCGAGTCGAGGGCATCCATGCGCGGCGCCTCGACGACGAAGCCGGGGTTATTTGCATCAGGCGCGGCGGCACCCGAGGTCTCCTCGACCGTAGCGTCATCGGAGCGCACGCCGGCGCGCACGATCGTGGGGACGTAGGCGTTCAACACGCCGAGCAAGCCGGTTAGCCCGATATTGAGGGAACCGAGGCCGCCCAGGATGCTCACGCCGCCGTCGGCCGCGGCGAGGGCGCCGGATGTCACCTTACCGCCGAAGCCGCCGGCATACGCGCCGCCGCGCACGCTTCCGACGTTGTAGACCGCCCAGGGGGAATCGACGGGGTTCTCGAGCTCGCCGCTCTGGAAATCGCCCGCGAAACCACCGGCGATATCGGCCTTGACGAAGCCGCCGTTGATAAACGAGACATCGACGTTGGTGTAATTGGGCACCAGGTAGCCCACGGCGTTCAAAAGGTTGTCGATCTGGATGAGGCCCTTGTCGTCCTTGAGGATGCCTTCGATGGCATCCGCATCGGACACCTCGGCAAGGCCGCCCGTACGCGACGTGCCCACGAAACCGCCTGCCACGCCATGCGGCGTATCGGCCGAGACGGACGCGAGGTTCACGACATGACCGTCGGTAACCTCGGCGCTGTTGGCGGAAGCGATAAAGCCCGCTGCGGCGTAATCACGCTGCTCCCCCGCCCCGTTCGCACCCGTCGCGGCAACAGCCATGCCCTCCGGCACGCCTGCCACCGTGACGCCATCCATCTTGACCTCGAGGCCGGCGCCCACACCCAGCAGGCCGTTTGCCTTGAGCAGGCCCAGTCCGAGCAGGTCGAGCCCGCCCGTAGAGGCCAGCTCGCCCGGCCCCACGGCGCCCGCAAAGCCCGCAGCATTGTTCTTAGCCGTAACGGATTCGACGTTCGTGATGTTAACGACGCTCGTCGCCGGAGCTTCTGCCGCCGAAGGATAAGCGTCGTCCGCGCGGCCGATCCTGCCGCCCGTCGCCTTGCCGATGCCGCCCGCGGCGCACGACTCGCCCGCGGAGACGACGAGTCCCGCAGACGCACCCGTCACCGTAGTCGAGCTCACGTTGAACGGCAGGAACCCGCCCACGCCGACCGTATTGTTGATGATGCCGCCCACGGACGCGGTGCCCAGCTCGCCTGCGATACCGCCGGCGCAGGACTTTTCGGCGCGCACGGAGCGAAGGCCTTCGAGGATGACCGGGCTGTTGGCGGCCTGGTGCGCAACGGTCTTGTGGAGCCACAGGCGAATATCCTTCAAGTGCGCCTCATCGGACGCCGCGATCACCGTGCCATTGCCGCGGCCGACCAAGCCGCCCGCATAATCGTTGGCAGACTCCACCGTATATGCACCCGTCATCGATGCGCCGAGAATCTGGGACTCCTCCACGCCCACGAGGGACAGGAGGTTCTGACGGGCTTCGGGATCGCCGGTGAGCAATCCGGTCAGAAGGCCGTTCACGCCCGCCAGCAAGTCGCCGTTTCGGTCCTCGGCAGCACCCAGGTCCGTCGCCCAGCCCACGGATGCGATTCCGGTGAAGCCGCCCGCAAGCGCCTTGATCGAGCGGACGTTGTTCTTTTCCTCTTCATGCCCCGTGGCGCGCACCGTCATGACGCCCGCCATCGTCGTATCGACCGCGTAGCTGTTCGCCATCGCGCCCGCGAAGCCACCGGCGTAGCTTGCCGCCTCGACGGCCACATCGGCCGAAAGCTCGCAGCCAAACGTCGCGCTCTGGGGCTGGGCCACGCGCACCAGCTCGATGCCCACCTCTTTGAGCGCGCCCTTCATGATGTCGTTGCGCATAAGGCCGGCAAAGCCGCCAGCGTACAGGCGCCCCCTCACTGAATAGGGATTGGCGCTTGAAACCGTACAGCCCTGGACAATACCGCCCGTCAGGGAACCCGCGAAGCCTCCGGCATAGTCCTTATCGGTCGCGCCGATCGTCTCGCCCTGCGTGAAATCGCGCACGGCGCAGCCGTCGAGCACGGGATTGATGTAATCGATGGGGACCAACGCCTTAGCATCGATGATATTGCCGTCGAGCAGCAACGTGATCACATCGCCCAAGCCTAGGCCTGGGACGACGTTCAAAATGCCCGAAAGCAGCTTGACCAAGCCATTGACCAAACCGGAAATCGCACCATAGATGGTTTCGCCCTGAACATAGCCAATAAAGCCACCGGTATAGTTGTTGATGCTCGTAACCGAGGCGCTTCGCACCTCGCAATCGGCGATTTCGACATCGCCCACCGCTCGTCCCGCGAACGAGCCAGTTGCCAAAGAGTCCGGAGCCGCTTTGCGGATATCAAGCAGATTGGACACGAGCTTGCCCACGTTCGGCACACCCAGCAACGCCAAGATGGGTCCGAGAAGCAAATCAAGCAAGCCGCCTATAAGATTGCCCAACAGGCCAACCAAAGCACTCACCAAGGACTCATCCACATGGACGCCGGTAAACCCGTTATTAACAGTAACCCCATTGAGAATGATGTTGCGCACCGTCGCGCGATCCGGGTATACGCCAAAGATATCGTCATCATGATGGTTGCTCGAGATCGTGCCGAAGAAACCCACGCCCGACTGCTTAGCGATGCTAAGTTCACCTGTCTGAACAACCTCGACATTGCTGATGACAGGGCGCGGGGCCGCGGATACGATGGGCACGCCCTCCCCCGACATATCGAAGCCCGCCCACAGGCTCTTCGCGATCTGCGGCTCCCGAGCCGTAGCCCCCAGCATGGTGCCCGAGAACATCAGGGGTTCCCATGCCACTCCTGCCAGGTCGATATCGCGGAAGATGATGTAGTTGGCATCGACGGCGTAGCTCGCACCGCTGTCCTCGATATCCATGTTCGGATCGATTTCGCCCGTCGCCTGGTTCACGCCGCAACGGCCCCTCAGGGTACCTTGATCCTTATCAATCTTGCCGAGAGCATAGTCTTTCGTACCGTTTTGCGATGCCAACAGGTCGGCGTCGCCGCCGTACAACATGATGGGGTCGCCGTTCTCGTCCTTGTCCACCTCCCAGTGAACGCCTCGAAGAACTGCTTGATACACCGCTGTATGCACTTTCTCATTGGATCCGATCGCGCGCAGCTGCTGCTCGTTACCGATGAGGATGTACTTCCTGCCGCCAATCTCCTTCACAACCTGACCCGCGAAATCGCGACCGCCAAGTGCGTCCACCACGGCGCGATCGGCAACGACGATTTCCCCATGGGCTCCATCGGCCTCCTGGATAACCGCAGCGCCAGGGATATCTCCAGCACCCTCCGCATCATCGGTTCCCGCGGGCACTATATCGGCGGTGTCGGAATGCGTCTCGTGCACCGACTGCACGCTCCTCGATTCCCCCAACGTGGTTACGGCGCGCGCGGGGCGGGCTTCCATCTGAGCGCGCTCGGACGCATCCAACGCCGCCGTGCCGCCGTTCGTCTGATCGTTCGCAGCGGAATCACCCATGGGGTCGTCTACCGCCACCGCACCGTTTGCGGAAATCTCACGTTGATACACATGGTCGTCCGCTATTGCAGAGGCCACGCTCAGCTGGCGCAGCGCATCAAGTTTGCACGACAGCTGCCATGCATCAACCGATGCGGGAAATGACCCCAGCCCCATCGACGCTATCAAAGTGAATATGATCAGCTTATTGAAGAGTCTGTTTTTCATACAACGATTCCGTTACGTTACTTCAGTCCCAAATAATGGAAATGAGCCTTGTGCTCGGCAGCTTATCTCATAGGTGTTACATATATATACGTTAACAAATGATAATGTCTATGTACAGGTGATTCTCTTTTGTTGCTTATCCCACAAGAAAGGGGGCTTCCGTTTAGCACGGAAGCCCCCTGGCTGTTATTACTGGGGTTCGCATCGAACACCCCTTGCGCCACATCGTCGTTCGTATCACGCACCGCTGTTCGCGTCATGACCCGGCTCACGAGCTAGCGCTCTGCGCTCTCGTTTACACCTCAATGTGCCTCAGCGCATCATTCACTTATTTCCATTCGCGCTCGGCCATATCAACCATACGCTCGGCAAACTTGCGGCTATATAGGTTATCTTCCTTCAACTGATGCCAGCCCGCCTCGTTCATCAGGTCGGAAGACAAGCGAACACCGAAACAGCGCTGCGCGTTATCGCGTGTGAATACGTAATATTCCTCGTCGACGGGATCATCGCTCTCCGTCACCGTCACGCGCACCTCGTTGAGCAGCGGCATCGAGCAGAACAGTGCCATCGTGTTATACGAAAGAGCAAGATCGATGGAGTCGCCGTCATATCCATCCGGTACTTCGCGATACGCTAGACCCAGCACGTCGACGCCTAGCGTCACATCGATCTCGGTCGCCCACTCGCCCATGGGGAGCAGACGAATCAGACTCTCGACGTTCGCAGCATCAGACGGGTCGGTCTCGGCATATAGGCTGATGTCACCCGGCTGCGCGTTGACCACGGCCACCGCAATATCATCGCCCAACTCGCCGTCAACCCACACGGTGCCGTCTGCGTCCACCACAACCTCTTTGTTGCGGGCGCTCGCACCGTTTCCCTGACCGCTGTTGGACTGGCCATTTGCTTGACCGCTTTGCTGCCCAGACGCTGTACCGCCATTCGTCGTGGACTGCCCGCCATTTTGGACCTCGGTAGCCGCGCTATCAACGTGATCCTCTACACGGTCGATTGCCCCCAACGCATAGATAAGGCCCACGCCAACCACGACAAACAACGCAAAGCCCGCAGCCGCTGCAATGATGATGTTGCGAGTACGCTTGCCCTTGGGAGCCGCCGTGTTTACGGACGAGGAAACGCTCGCGACATCTTCGTCAACGTCGCCCTCAAATCCCGCCGGAGGCACCGGAGCACCGGCAACGGGCATCGCAACCGTCTCGCCCACCGCACCCGGTTGCGCAGACGCCGCGCCCTTTGCTACGGCAGCGTTTGGGAGCACCATGGTCTCCGCCGTATCCGCTTTAGCCGCATCCCCATTATCTGCACTGGCGGTCTCACACGCGTCATCCACGCCTTCGATCACGTCATCGATACTGGACATGCTAGCCTTGGTCTTCTCAAGAGCCTCGACGGGATCCATGCCGCCGGCGACATAATCCTCATAACGAGCGACCAAGTTGCCGTAAATCTCTTCCTTGAGCTCAATGTTCTCCGCCGTCAGCATGCGGCCCTCGAACAGGTGCTCGACATACATGCGAATCTCGTTCATTGTGCGCCTCCATCCTGTTTAAGCAGGCGATCGATAATCACTTTGACGTTGTTCCACCGCTGCGTCGCTTCATCCAGCTCGTCTTTGCCTGCAGAGGTAATGCGATAGTATTTGCGCCTCGCACCCTGCGTCTCGTTTCCCCAATAGCTCTCGACGTAGTTCTGCGTCTCCAAGCGCTTGAGACTCGTATACAGCGAGGGCTCCTTCATCTCGTATTCGCCCCTGCTGGTCTGAGCGATATCCTTGAGAATCTCGTATCCGTAGGAATCGCCGCCAGATAGCGTGCAGAGAATGATCGCATCGATGTTTCCGCGAATCAGGTCGCTAACGGCATCGCGCGCTGCCATGCAAGTCACCTCCAGAATCACACCCGTGTCATATGGACCACCAGTCCTACTGATAGGTATAATCTATCACAGAGTACTATGTATGTCGATGTAGTTTGTCATATAGAGGTAATTGGCTGCTTATTCAAGTTGAACGGTATGGCCCCGCAGAACCTCGTGGTAAAGAAAAAACCCGGTCCACAGGTGTGAACCGGGTTGAATCATCTTGCGATGAAAAGCGCGATAGTAGCCAGGTGCTACTCAGCGAGGAAGTTACGCTGAACGGAAGCGTCGACCTTGACGCCGGGGCCCATGGTGGAAGAAATGGAGATGGACTTCACATAGCGGCCCTTGGCGGAAGCGGGCTTGACGCGCAGGATCTCGGTGTAGAGAGCAGCATAGTTCTCAACGAGCTTCTCGGCGTCGAAGGAAGCCTTGCCCAGGGGCACGTGGCAGATGCCGTAGCGGTCAGCGCGATACTCGACGCGGCCGGCCTTGAGCTCGTTGACCATCTTGGCAACGTCCATGGTGACGGTGCCGAGCTTGGGGTTGGGCATAAGGCCACGGGGACCGAGGATCTTACCGATGCGGCCAACCTTGGCCATCATGTTCGGAGTAGCGATCGCAGCGTCGAAGTTGATCTCGCCGCCCTGGATGGCAGCGACGAGCTCATCGGAGCCGATGACGTCGGCGCCGGCCTCTTCGGCCTCGCGAGCCTTCTCGCCCTCGGCGAAGACGGCGACGCGCACGGTCTTGCCGGTGCCATGAGGCAGGGAGATGGAGCCGCGGATGTTCTGATCGGCCTTACGGGTATCGATACCCAGACGGAAGTGAGCCTCGACGGTCTCGTCGAACTTGGCGGTCGCGAGCTCCTTCACGAGGTTTGCAGCCTGAAGCGGCGTGTAGAGCTGGGTGCGATCGACCTTAGCGGCGGCTGCGCGGTAATTCTTACCATGATGCTGAGCCATTGTATTACCTCCTGTGGTACGTGCGGGCGCAATGCCCTTCCACATCGTGCACGCAAGCGTGCGTTAACAAAAACCAAACGGTAGAGATGCGAGAAGCTACTCGGCGATGGTGACGCCCATGGAGCGAGCGGTGCCGGCAACGATCTTCTTAGCGGCCTCGATATCGTTTGCATTGAGGTCGGGCATCTTGATCTCGGCGATCTTGGTGAGCTGCTCGTCGGTGAGCTGGCCAACCTTGTCGCGCTGGGGAACGGCGGAGCCACCCTTGAGCTTGAGCTCCTTCTTGATCAGGTGAGCCGCAGGCGGGGTCTTGCAGATGAAGGTGAACGTGCGATCCTCGTAGACAGTGATCTCAACGGGGATGATATCGCCCATCTTGTCCTGCGTGGCAGCGTTGAACGCCTGGCAGAACTGCATGATGTTGACCTGGGCGGCACCGAGCGCGGGGCCGACCGGAGGAGCCGGGTTGGCCTGGCCAGCGGGAATCTGAAGCTTAATGACGGTGGCAATCTTCTTCTCAGCCATTGTCATTCCTTTCCGTACACGAATGAACTTGCTATATCGTCAGCGCGTACACGCTAGAAGCACTCCTGTAGATGAGCGGTCCGCAGGAGAAGCACGCATGCGCGAACGGACAAACTTAGGCGATGACCTCAATCTGATCGAACGTAAGCTCGACCGGGGTCTCGCGACCAAAGATAAGCAGGGCAACCTTGACCTTGCCCGCCTCCGCGTTGACCTCGGACACCTGGCCATCGAAATCGGCCAGGGGACCGGAAGTAACGCGAACCGACGTACCGACCTCGAGATTGACTGCAGTACGCTTCGGGCCGTTGCCCTTATCGGACTTGCGCATCATCTTGTTGTACTCTTCACGAGACAACGGGGACGGCTTGCCGTTACCACCAAGGAAACCGGTGACGCCGGGCGTGTTGCGAACGCACGTCCAGGAATCGTCATCCATCTCCATGCGAACGAGAACATAACCGGGGAAGATCTTCTCATCCTTGGTTTCGCGCTTTCCGCCTTCTTTGATCTCGGTCACGCGCTCCATGGGAATCTGGATATCGAAGATGCGATCCTGCATACCCATGGTCTCGATGCGATGCTCAAGATCGGATTTGACGCGGTTCTCGTAACCCGAATAGGTATGAACCACATACCAGCGCTTGGACATCGTCCTACCCCCTCAGGCTGGAGAAGAGCACCAGGCCCTCGCCGATGACCGCGTCGAGCAGCGCGATGACCACGCCAACGACGATCAGGGAAACGCAAACCGTCACGGAGTAGTTGATGAGCTCCTTCTTGGACGGCCAGACGACGCGCTTCATCTCCGATTTGACGGAACGCAGATACGCCTTAGAGCGAGCGAAGAAGCCGGGCTTCTCGTTCTTCTTGGTGGACTTAGAGGACTTCTTAGCCGGAGCATCGTCCTTCTTGGCGACTGCCTTCTTGGCCTCGACCTTGGAAGAAGCGGCGGCAGCATTCTGCTCGCTGCCCGACTGATCCTTCTTAATCTTTTTGTTGGCCATGGAACTAACCTCCGGCACAAACCCTATATAACAGTAGAAACCGTAAGCCCCCAATGGAGGCTTACGGATAAAAGACTGGCACGCCAGGAAGGACTCGAACCCTCAACACTCGGTTTTGGAGACCGATGCTCTACCAATTGAACTACTGGCGTAAATACAAGAGACTAGCGGGTCTCTTTGTGAACAGTGTGCTTACGGCACCAAGGGCAATACTTCTTGATCTCCATACGATCAGGCATGTTCGCCTTGTTCTTGGTGGTCGTATAGTTGCGACGCTTGCACTCGGTGCAGGCAAGTGTAACGAGAGTACGCATAAAGTCTGAAACCTCCAAATACCGCCCCAAACACAGGGCACGGTCGCTAATACTAGCATCCGGCATCTAGCTCTGTCAATGCTCGGCGGTATCTATTTGGCCGTTCTGCAAATTCGCTACACAATTCGCGAAACATCAACAGATGAAAAACCCGGCACCCCGAGAGGTACCGGGTTTAAAAGATCAATCAGACCGAGTAAAAACTACTCAATGATGGTGCTGACGATACCCGAACCAACGGTGTGGCCACCCTCGCGGATAGCGAAGCGCAGGCCCTCCTCCATGGCGATCG
>OBIU01000191.1_pt1 | contig 34252 bp, 31 predicted proteins | sample 1519871 | NCBI WGS metagenome assembly OBIU01 (sample SAMN04209229, study PRJEB22552) | human gut metagenome | biome: gut; material: feces | host: Homo sapiens | place: USA: Oklahoma
AGGAGCCCGCAGCCCGCCGCCCGCAGCACCCCGCGGCAGCCCGCGGCCCGCTACCGCGGCCGCCGCGTCTCGGGCAGCAACCCGCTGCGGTACGCGTCCAGCAGCTGCCGCAGGTCGCTGATCTGCGCCCGAATCTCGTCGCCCGTGTCCGTGTCGCTCACCATGATGCGCTGCTCGTGCGGCTCGAAGCTCGTGGTCTCGCTCTGGATGTCCACGTTGCGCACGATGGCGTCCTCCACGCTGCGGAACGCCTCGTGCGCCTTGATCCGCATGCCGCGCGAGCTCGAGATGAGCGTGTACCCCGCGATGCCCGTCGCCGGATGGTACGCGGCGCAGAACCCGCCGTCGATCACCAGCAGCTTGCCGTCCGCGCGCACCGGCTGCTCGCCGGCGAGCGTCTTCACCGGCGTGTGCCCGTTGATGATGTGCCCGCCGCCGGGGTAGATGCCAAACTCGCGCAGCACGGTGTCGCACGGCCCGGCCTCCTCGGTGAGCGTGAAGTACGGGTCCATCGGCTCTTTCCACGTGGACTTGTCCGCGATGTAGGCGCGCTCGAACGTCTTCACCAAACGGCCCGACGCCGGCGACTTGAACCCGATCCACAGGTACCACATCCAGTCGAGCGCGTCGCGGTCGCGGTCGCGCCAGGCCCGCCGCGCGATGGAGTCGCAGAAGTCCATGTAGTCGCGTCCGCTGCGCCACGTCCCCATGCAGTTCATCGCGCTGAACGTGCCGTCCTCGTTCATGGGCACGCAGCCGTGGAACAGCAGGTTGTCGTTGCGCACCAGGTACATGGAGCCCTGGCTGTACAGCAGGCCGATGTGGCGCTGCAGGTGGTCGGAGCCGGTGAACTCGCTCACCAGCTTGTCCACGATCTCGCGCTCCTCGTCGGTGAGCGCGTAGGGGTCGCTCGGGTCGACGGTGGGGAAGTCGTTGGTCACGAGCGGCCAGGCGCGGCCGTCTATCTCCACGGTGCCGGCGTCGTGGTCGATCTTGTCCAGCAGCAGGCGGTCGACCATGTCGAACTCCGGATGCCGTTGGATGATCTGGCCCTCGAGCTTGAACAGCAGCACGTTGATGGCCTTGATGAGCGGCGATATCTCCTCGCCCGCCGCGTAGGTGCGATCGGCGAACGCCACGAGCCCGCGCAGCGAGATGCCGTAGTCGTTCTCCAGGATCTCGTAGTTGCCGTAGCGCAGGTTGTTGCGCAGCACGGTGACGATGCACGCGGGCTCGCCGGCGGCGGCGCCCATCCACAGCACGTCGTGGTTGCCCCACTGCACGTCCAGACGCTGCGCGTGGCAGCGCTCCAGACGGTCCATGATCTTGGCTGCCCCGCCGCCGCGGTCGAAGATGTCGCCCACCAGGTGGATGTGGTCCACAGCCAGGCGCTTGATGAGCTCGGCGAGCGAGCAGATGAAGTCCTCGGTGGAATCGGTCTCCAGGATCGAGTCGATGATGCGCTCGTGGTAGCGCACGCGGTAGTTGTTCTCGTCGGGGTGCGTGTGCAGGAGCTCGTCGATGATGTAGGCGTAGTCGTGCGGGATCGCGCGGCGCACCTTGGAGCGCGTGTAGCGGCTGGAGAGCTTGCGCGCCACGATGATGAGCTGGTCGAGCATGGTCTTGTACCAGGTGGGGGAGTCCTTGCGGGCCTCGCGCACCAGCTGGATCTTCTCGCGCGGGTAGTAGATGAGCGTGCACAGGTCCGCGCGCTCCTGGACGGTCATGTCCTCGAAGATGAGGTCCACGTGCTCGCGCACCACGCCCGAGCAGTTGTTGAGGATGTGCATGAACGCGTCGTACTCGCCGTGCACGTCGCTCATGAAGTGCTCGGTGCCCTTGGGCAGGTTGAGAATCGCCTGCAGGTTGATGATCTCGGTGAACGCCGCCTGCTGGTTGGGGAACTGCTGCGAGAGCAGCGAGAGATACTTCATCGTTTGCTCGGACCTATCTGCAACTGCCATAGCGTGCTTCTCCTTTGCATCGCCTGTGTTGAATGCGGGGCGCATGGTGTTCGTTCCCCCTCATATGCCGAACACCGGCGCCGAGGCGCGGGCGCGCCGCGAAGGGGCCTGCAACCAAGGTACTCCCAGTATGGTTCGCGCGTGTTAAAAGGATATGGAGGAACCGTCCTTCTTCTGTGAGCGGGACGCGCCACTCGTTGGATGGGCGGGTTCGCAACGGGCAGAAACGCGCCCGGAACGGATCGCGCGCCGCGGGGAGTGGGCGCCTCGACGGGAAACGCCGCGCCGCGCAATACGCTACCTCGTTTTACAAACTGCACGAGATATTTGGACAGATATGATGAACATGTGCAATAACTGCTCAATTCTGTGTACGTGGCGTGTGTTAATAAACGCTAACAATACTGGATGATTGCAAACAAGCAGGTCACTAGCGCTTTTTAGACGGTTGTTCAGTACCAAATGGTAAATTGTGACCGATGAACTTTCACCCGTTGGTACAATGAAATGCGTCAGCACGATAGTTTTTCAACTTGTGTTTAGTTGCGAGATTAACGCGCTCGGCAGCACATATCTTGCGCAGAAGAGGCGGTGCCTGGTGTGGGTCTTGGATGTCGCAAGAGTTCTATATGCCAATAACCCTGCCGGCAACGGTAGGGCGTAGCCATGGGCTTTTTGTCGCATGGTGGGGATGAACCTACCCATGCGAAACAGCCTTGGGAGAGATGGGGACCTATGGGAGCTCGCAACGCGAACAAGGCGAAACAGGCCGATGATCGCACGTCGTCGGAAACTATACCCACGCATTCGATGGTTAATACCGAAAGAATCGGTGAACGGCAGAACGGCGGGTGGTACGTGATTCAGGTGACGGCGGGCAAGGAGCTCGCCTTGTGCCAGAGCATCCGCCGCGTGGTGGGAGAAGACTTGCTCAAGGAGTGCTTCACGCCGCGGTTCGTAACCGAGAAGAAGGTGCGCGGCGTATGGGAGCGAACGGAATCGCTCATGCTTCCCGGATACATCATCGCGGTGACGAGCAATCCAACCCAGCTGTATGAACGGCTGCGCCAGGTCCATGAGTTCACGCGCCTTCTGCGCATGGGCGGGGCGTTCTGCCCGCTCGCGGAGGAGGAGCGCGCGTGGCTCGCGGCGTTCACCGAAGACGGCGACCGTGTGATCCCCATGAGCATAGGCGTCATGGAGGGAGATCGCGTGGTGGTTCAGCGGGGCCCGCTTAAGGGGCGCGAGGCCTGCATCGTAAGCGTGAACCGCCGCAAGAGCCTGGCATTTATAGAACTGGATATGTGCGGCCGGCGCGTCAAGACGCGCATTGGGTTAGGGATAGTGAGGAAGCGTCAGTGTCAGGGAGAATTGAAAACAACGTAATGGCTGTCGCAGAAGGAACCAGTGTCAATGCGTGCGATAGCAATAATTGTGTTGACCCGTTGACGGGCAATGCAATTCCTGTTTCGCATGAACGGGCCGAGTATGTGGCGAAGGTTGGACCGTACGATCGATATCAGGCGATGCAGGACTTGCGCGACGCGAATAGGGGTAAGTGGCTGTATCGTATCGCGCGGCGAATCTTCGATATTGTTTTTTCGGGCGTTGTGATAGCTGTTGGGCTCGTGCCGGGCGTGATTATCTGCGCTGCAATCTGTCTGGAGAGTCCTGGAAATCCTCTGTATAGCCAGAAGCGCATCTGCCGTACACATCGCGACGGGCGGGTGCATGAGTTCACGATGTATAAGTTCCGCAGTATGTATAAGGATGCGGACGACAGGCTGAAGGAACTTCAGCGCTGCAACGAGATTGACGGCGCCATGTTCAAAATGAAGGATGACCCGCGTGTTACCAAGGTAGGTAAATTTTTGCGTAAGCATTCAATCGACGAGTTCCCTCAATTTATCAACGTATTTCTAGGGCAGATGACAGTTGTCGGGCCGCGTCCTCCGCTGCCGCACGAGGTGGATGAATATGACGCATGGGCAATGCAGCGCTTGGCGGTGAAGCCTGGCCTCACCGGCTACTGGCAGGTTGGTGGCCGCTCTGATGTCGACTTCGAAGACATGGTCGAGCTGGACCTGGAATACATCCGTGAGCGCAGTTTGTGGGTTAACTTCAAGACGATTCTGCAGACCATTAAGGTGGTCTTCACAGGCGAGGGGGCATATTAATGTCGTTGGATTGGCATAAGGATTCCAGGCTGGATCGAACTCCGGTTATCGATGTGCCCATCACCGCGACGAACATGGACGATACGCTCGGTTTCATCAAGGAGAATATCCAAGCGATCAAGGGCGAGTACATTTGCGTGTCAAATGCGCACACAACGGTGATGGCCCATGATGATCCAGCGTACTTTCGAGTGCAAACAGAGTCGCTCATGTCGGTGCCTGATGGCAAACCCTTGTCTGTTGTCGGAAGCAGGGCAGTACCCACCATGGGGCGAGTGACCGGGCCAGATTTGATGCGCGAGCTTTTTGCGGTATCTACGAAGCATGGTTATCGTCATTTCTTTTACGGTAACAAGCAGGAGAATCTTGATGTACTTCTAGAGGCATTGCAGCGAGATTATCCGGGTCTATGCATCTGCGGCTCCGAGCCTTCTGTATTTAGAGAAATGACAATGGAGGAAGAAGCGGAGCTGGCAAAACGAATTAATGAAACGAAGCCCGATTTTGTGTGGGTCGCGCTCGGCGCTCCACGGCAGGAGTGTTTTTGCCATAGGATGCGCGGTCGCATCGACGGTCTGATGGTTGGCGTCGGCGGTGCGTTCAACATCCTTGCGGGCATCACGCCGGAGGCGCCGGTTTGGATGCAGAACTTGAGCCTCGAATGGTTGTATCGGCTGATTCAGGAACCGCGCCGCCTGTTCAAGCGCTATGTTGTTACCAATTCGAAGTTTATCTACTACCACGCTGCTGGAAAAAGAAGGAATAAAGGGAGCAAGTAACATGTCCTCATTCGCTGGTAAGACCCTTATGATCACGGGTGGTACGGGAAGCTTCGGCAACACCGTGCTCAAGCATTTTGTCGACACCGAGTTCGAGGAGATTCGCATCTTCTCTCGTGACGAGAAGAAGCAAGATGATATGCGTCATCGCTTGCAGCAGCGTAGCCCCGAACTCGCCTCCAAGGTTCGCTTCTTCATCGGTGACGTACGCGACGCTCAGTCCGTTCGCGATGCGATGCACGGTGTGAACTATATCTTCCACGCTGCCGCTCTCAAGCAGGTTCCCTCTTGTGAGTTCTTCCCCATGGAGGCCGTCCGCACTAACGTCATCGGCACCGATAACGTGCTGCATGCCGCTATCGCCGAGGGAGTGGAGAAGGTCGTGTGCCTCTCAACCGATAAGGCCGCGTACCCCATCAACGCCATGGGCAAGTCCAAGGCCATGATGGAGTCCATTATCTACGCCAACGCGCGTAACGGCGCTGGCCGCACGACCATCTGCTGCACGCGCTATGGTAACGTCATGTGCTCCCGCGGTTCTGTCATCCCGCTGTTTATCGACCGTATCCGCAAGGGCGAGCCGCTGACGGTGACCGATCCCAACATGACCCGCTTCCTCATGAACCTCGACGAGGCCGTCGATCTTGTCCAGTTTGCATTTGAGAACGCGAACCCGGGCGATCTCTTCGTGCAGAAGGCTCCTGCTTCGACTATTGGTGATCTTGCCGAGGCTGTCCAGGAGGTCTTCGGTCACGTGGGCACCAAGGTGATTGGCACCCGTCATGGCGAGAAGCTGTACGAGACGCTCATGACCTGCGAGGAGCGACTACGTGCCGAGGATATGGGCAACTACTACCGCGTTGCCTGCGACTCGCGCGACCTTAACTATGACAGCTTCTTCGTTGAGGGCGATGTGAAGACCCAGGCGGACGAGGCCTACACCTCTCATAACACCGAGCGTCTCGATATCGCCGGCACCGTCGAGAAGATCAAGACCGCTGAGTATGTGCAGCTGGCGCTCGAGGGCCGCGAGCACGAGGCGGTCCAGTAATGCGCGTTCTGGTTACCGGTGCCAAGGGGTTCGTCGGCCGTAACCTTTGCGAGGCGCTGAAGGCAATTCGCGATGGCAAGGACCGTCGGGAGCGCTTCCAGGCTCTGCTGCCGCTTGAGGTCATGGAGTGCGACATTGAGACCACGGCAGATGAGCTGGATGGAATGTGCGCTAATGCGGACTTCGTGTTTAACCTTGCCGGCGTGAACAGGCCGCAGGATCCTGCTGAGTTCATGGCAGGTAACTTTGGCTTCGCGAGCGATCTTCTTGCTGCGCTGGAGCGTCACGGCAATGAGTGCCCCGTCATGCTGTCGAGCTCTGCGCAGGCGAGTTTGGTAGGACGCTACGCTGGCTCTGCGTACGGTGAGTCTAAGCTGGCGGGGGAGGGTCTCTTCCGCGAGTATTCCGAGCGCACGGGCGCCCCGGTGCTGATCTACCGTTTCCCCAACTTGTACGGAAAGTGGTGCCGTCCGCGCTACAACTCAGCGGTCGCTACGTTTTGCGATGCTATCGCCAACGGTGGCGAGTACACGGTGAACGATCCTTCTGTTGAGCTAGAGCTTCTTTACATCGATGATCTGGTCGCCGAGATGCTGTCTGCTCTGCTGGGCGAGGAGTATCGTTGCGGTTATGATGGGCTGGCTGAAATCGATGGTATTGAATTCTGCGCATGTCATCCCACTGATCGTGTAACGCTGGGCGAGATTGTCTCGCTGCTCGAATCGTTCAAGGCAAGCCGTGATGACCTTATGGTCTCGAATCTTGATGGCGGCTCTTTCTCCAAGAAGCTTTGGAGCACGTTTGAGAGCTATTATGCCGAGGGCTCCCGCGCGTATCCGCTGAAGGCCAACTGCGATGATCGTGGTTCCTTCACCGAGTTCCTGCGCACGCCTGAGCGTGGTCAGGTTTCCATCAATGTTTCCAAGCCTGGTGTCACCAAGGGCAACCATTGGCATCATTCCAAATGGGAGCGGTTCCTGGTGGTGTCTGGAGAGGCGTCGATTCGTCTGCGCCGTGTCGGCCTCAATGCCGATGGCAAACCGTTCCCTGTGGATGAGTATCGCGTGAACGGTGAGAATCCGATGGTTGTCGAGATGGCGCCCGGTACGACGCATTGTATAGAGAATCTTTCTGATACCAAGGATCTTGTAACCGTAATGTGGGCCAATGAGCCCTTTGATCCCCAGAATCCTGATACCTACTTCGAGGAAGTGTAGAGGTGCGATACGTTCAAATTAACAGCTTCTATAACGGATCGACTGGAACTATTATGCGCAACCTGCATCATGATTTACAGGAGAAGGGAATAGACTCCTTTATATTTTGGGGGCGTAGGCACGAGACGATAAATGATCATGAGCAGTGCATTGCATCACGAGCGGGCGTGTACTCTCATGGCGGTTTAGCCAGGTTTACTGATCGTGCCGGTTTTTATTCGCATGGAGACACGCGACGTTTTTTGGCAAAGCTGGATGAAATCAGACCTGACGTTGTGCATTTGCATAACATTCATGGCTACTACATTAATGTGGCGGAGTTATTTGAATGGCTTGCTACGCAAAACTGTAAGGTCATTTGGACGTTACACGATTGTTGGGCGATTACGGGACATTGCCCACACTTCCAGTATATTGGTTGCGAGCGCTGGAAGACCGGGTGTCACGACTGTCCTCAGTTGGATGGTTACCCCACGGCGTACTTTATGGATCAATCTGAAAGAAACTGGGAAGACAAGCGCAGACTTTTTACGATGTTGCCCGCCGAGCGCATGCTACTCGTCAGCCCGTCGCAATGGTTAGCCGATCTTGTTGGTGAAAGCTATTTGTCAAAGTACGACATTATGGTGCAACCAAATAAGATTGACGAGGGCGTGTTTCATCCCGTTGCCTCGGATGTCAGAGAGCGTTATGGCATTGGGACGCGCTGCATGATTCTTGGCGTTGCGAGTCCATGGAGTGAGAGAAAGGGGCTTAACGCTTTCATTCAGCTTGCGAAGTATCTGGATGAGAGGTTTGCCGTCGTCATTATTGGGTTAAGCAGGCATCAGATTAAAGTCTTTGATGAGGTTGAAGGGGATGCGCGAGTGATTGCGCTCGAACGTACGGAATCCCGTGAGGAGCTCGTACGTTGGTACTCTGCTACAGATTTCTTCTTTAATCCAACTATGGAAGATAATTATCCCACTGTTAATCTTGAGGCGGAAGCATGCGGTGCGCCTGTTGTTACTTTCGATACGGGAGGTTGTAGGGAAACAATCAGTCTCCCGTCCTCCTGTGTTGTTGATTCGTGCGAATGGACACCGCGCTGGTTTATTGATCGTTTGGAGGGTGCGTGATGTCCATGTTGGGAGTCGTTGCACGAAGGGCGAGGTGTGGTTATCGGAGGGCCATATATACGAATAGAGCTTTTCTCTTTTTGTGCATCGCTTTTGCCCTGAGCAGCTCCTTTTCCAGGATTGCTTTATTTGATCTTGCAAATAAAGCAATTATTGCTTTTATGTGTCTAGCCATATTGGTATTTTTCAATCAGCGAGCTCAGCCGAAGTATAGCTATTTGATACTGGCTATAACTGGTGCGCTACATGTGATATCTCTCGCGTTCCCCTTATCCCCAAAAGATGGAATCGCAACTTATTTTACATTTGCGTTCTGGGTGCTTTTCTGGCTGTACTTGGCGCAAAACATCGAAATGTTTATCAAGGCGGCATTCGATGCTCGTGATATTCTTCAATCTGCACTGAAGGTATGGACGTGCGTCACTGCATTTTCATTTCTATTGCCGTTTTGCTATAAGTATGGTTGGGGTGGGGGTAGGTACTTTACCTCTTTTACTACCGATTCGTTTGAAATCGCCCCGGTCGCTATGTTTATGCTGGCGTTAAATATCCTTCTCTTTTCGTTTGACAAGAACAAGGTTAAGGCCTTGGCGTATTCTGCGGTTCCTCTGGCATGCGTGTTCGCTGCGGGCACTCGAACTTATCTAATCGTTGTAATGCTGGAGTTTATCCTCCTGCTTCGTATGATTATCGAGAAGCCGATCGCCTTTTGGGTCGTTTTGACGGGCGTTGTGCTTGCATGTTTTTATATCGCTGCAGCTACAAATATTGGTCAGAAATTTGAATCGGCCATGTTTGAGACGACAGATGTAAATGTGTTTCTAGAAGTGTTTACAAATGGAAGAAGCGAGTTCTGGCAAGTTGATTTAAAGGCATTTTTAGCGAGCGATTGGTTTACAAAGTTATTCGGCCACGGCTTCAGCTATGTATATGAGTTGAACCTCAATGCCATCGGCATGCGCCTTTATGCCCACAATGACTTTCTTAACGTGCTTTTGAATTTCGGCATCATAGGGCTATTAGTTTACTTGGTATCATTTTTCCCAATTATGACCTGTATGAAGAGGATCGGCAGCGTCAGTTGGGGTTTGTGCGGTCTCTATTTCGTCATGTGGCTCTTTAATGCCTTTTTTAACATGATATATGTGTATGCAGTTGCAGTTATTGCGATGGGCGTATTGGCTGCTGCCATGATTGCTGCAGGTGAGGGATCTAGTTTGCTTCCCGAAAGTGAAAGCGGGCCGAGTATTAACTAGCTTAAAGCGGAATTGATTGATATGAAGTTTTCTGTACTGGTTCCAGTTTATAACGTAAAGCCGTATCTTGCGGATTGCCTGGATTCAATTGTGAATCAGGGCTATGAAGACATGGAGCTAATCGTCGTTAACGATGGCTCTACTGATGGTTCGGGAGGAATCTGCAGAGAGTATGAGAAGCGCTTTCCCGGACGGTTGAGGCTGATCGAACAGCGAAACCGCGGCTTGTTGCTTGCTCGTCGAGCGGCGATTGACGTTGCCCAAGGTGACTATTTGATATTTGTAGATAGTGATGACGCATTAAGAGCGGGTGCATTGCAGGTTATCGATCGGCTTCTTTCAAGAACTGATGTGGATGTATTGCTGTTTCAGGCCTCACGATCGCCTCTATTTGATGTTCCATATTTCAATCACGAGGGGTTATATGAGGACATGGTCGATGGGGAATTTGTTCCGAAGGAGACTATGCGTAAGCAGCTTGCGTTGACCCATAACGTGAATTCAATGTGGGCAAAAGCCATTCGTCGCGACTGCATTGACCAAGGGTCAGATTACGAAGAATATGAAGGCCTTCAATATGGAGAAGACCTATTGCAGATGTGCCCTATTTTTAATAAGGCAAAGAGCTTTGCAATTTCAAGCGAGATTTTATATTACTATCGCGACAACGGGGCGAGTATAAGTCATCATGTGAATGCTTCTAGATTAGATGATATCCGTAGGGTCCGGACTCGCCTTGCTTCTTATGTTGAGAAGTGGGACTCAGCATTGCTGTCATTTGTTTATGCCAATGATTGCGTGGAGCTATTTACATACTGCCTGTTATGTGCGAATCGGTTGCCGCGCCTAGATGCCGTGCAGGAAATAGGCCGCGCTATAGAATCTGACCATTTCACCCATTCATTTGTTAATGCAAATTTTTCTATAATTCCATTTTGGAAACGTATCGGTATTAATTGGATTGCTCGGGGCCATATAGAAAGGTTTATTTCTCTGTATTCCCTGGCATTTCATGTTCTATTCCGCGCAATGCCAAGCAAGGCGTCTCGTTACTTATAGGAGAGACATCATGTTGAAGAAATTGGCAACGATAGTTGTTAAGCCGCTGCTGGTAGCTCTAAACAAGGTTAGCTGCAAAACATACAAGAAAGTCTATCCGCAGTATCTGAAGTGGTGCGGCGTAGATATTGAGCACGATTACTTGCGCGGTGGCTTTGATCCATGGATTAGTCCCTCTGCATATTTTGATCCTGGGTATCCAGGGTTAATTAAATTAGGGAGAGGTACGACAGTCTCATTTGAAGCTTGCTTTTTGGCTCATGATTATAGCCTTGATAAGGGGCTCTATGCGCGAACGGGAGAGCATGGTCTGATCGTGGGCAAAATCGAGGTCGGGAGGAACTGCTTCATTGGGGCTCGTGCCATGCTTCTTCCCGGTACAAGGCTGGGTGATGGGTGCATTGTTGGTGCGAATGCTGTGGTCAAGGGAAGCTATGCGGCTGGTTCGGTTCTTGCTGGTAACCCTGCTCGTTTGCTTGGGACTGTTGAAGCAATGGTCGATAGACATATAGCTAAGGGTGACATATCTTTCTGGCGGGGATTGAACTGCGATTACCTCGATCTCGTACTTGCAGAGCCAAAGCCATTTGCAGCTGCAAGTCGAAATGATGATGGCTGCAAGGAGATTCAATAATGTTTGACAGCAACATTTTTGTAAAGAGTCGTATGCTCTCTCTGCGTCACCATGTGAATAATTCTCGTGTTTTGGCGATTACCAAGAAGGCGTCGGAAATTGATTCACTTCGAGATTTTGGCTCATTTCGCTCGCTTGTTGTCCAGTTGAAAGAGCGTGAGCTAAATGAAGGCGGGACATTTGGAACGAATCGGCTGGCATCGGAGTCTCTGTTCTATGGGCACCTAAAAGCTTTGGTTGAGTATGCAGGACTTGACTATAGTGATCGATATCGCTTGGTATTCCCTAATATAGAACACGGAATAGGTTGGTTGCAGCGCGTTCCGAATAATGTGAATCAGCCCTTCGTTCATTGTGCGATAGCGCAAGGAGGGTATCGCAAAAAGACTATATGTAGCCTACGAAGGGGCATGCCGTTATATACGGTGGGGCCTTATATTCACTACGCCGCTCAATACTATTCAGATTCTGCTATTGAGGAGATCAAGGCTCGTCTCGGCAGAACTCTGCTGGTCTTTCCTGCTCACACTTATGAGCTGTCAGATGTTACGTATGGTAAAGAGCGCTTTGTAGATACCGTTATGCAAAAATGGGCTTGCTCGTTTGATAGCGTGTTGGTCAGTGCTTATTGGCATGATGCGGATGATGAAGTCTTTTCGCTCTTTGAGAAGGCCGGTGCGCGGGTTGTTAGCTCCGGATTGCGCGAGGATCCATTATTCATTTCACGCTTGAAAACGCTAATAACATTAAGCGATGCGGTTGCGGGTAACGCGCTTGGCACGCATATAGGATACTGCGAATATCTCAATAAGCCGTTTTATATGATTGATGATGACGCTGCAGTAATTGCTGACACCGGCAACGCGTTCAAGAGCGAAGAGGAGGGGCAGCTGGATGAAGTGTTCCGAATCGCCTCTGATTTATATAAAGCTGGTGGCGATGGCGTTCGTCGACTCGAGTTCTACCGCAAGTATTGGGGCGGATCGGATGCAATTAAAACCCCTGAAGAAATCCGCTGCATGATTGGTATTTCCGAAGATGTTCTTCGATTGTCTCATGGTGCGGTCGCAGAATTTGTTCAAAGTACGGGTGCTTTGCTCGAAGAGGCGAGCCGTGAAGAATCCCATGAAGGCATCATGCGTTACCGCCTGCTATCCCAGGCAATGGAGCGTGATTAAGTGGGAATTCAAACTAAGGTCAATGCAAGCCTTTCGGGCCGCGCGGTTTTGTACACGGTAGGGCAGTTGGCGTTAAACTTTTTAAGTGTGATATCAGCTCCAATTTTCGTCCGCTTGATGACAACTTCTGAATACGGTATGGCTGCTGTTTATTTTACTTGGGTCTCGATCCTGTCTAACATTGTCGGCCTTCGCGCGGATTCATCAATACAAAATGGGTGGTCTGAATTTGGGGAAAAGAACTTAAATTCATACGTCTCATCGATTTGCGCCCTGTCTTGCTGCTTCTTTTTAGTCATAATGATTATTGTTTTTGCGTTTGGAGCACCGTTGGCCCGTCTGCTTGATATGAGCTACGGCGTCCTTACTCTATGTGTTGTGACTTCCTTTTTTATCGCGTGTTCCAATGTGCGCATGGCATATTGCACGGTTACATGCAACGCTACTGCAAATATGCTTATCTCTCTCGTGCTATCCGTGTCTCAGATAGTGATGTCGATCGCTCTGTTGGTGTTTGTGATCAACGATGGCTATCTTGCACGTATAGCGGGTTATTCGATACCAACAATTCTGATAGGCCTAGCCTTTCTGGCGTGGTTTTACCGTAATGGAAAGACTATATATGACAGGTCATATTGGCGGTTTTGCCTTGCGTTGTCGTTGCCGTTGATATTGAACGGAATCGCGTACCTACTCATTAATCAGTGCGATCGATTGATGCTCAACGCTATCGTTGGACCGGATTGTGCTGGAATTTATTCTTTTGCCTATAGCTGTGCATTGCCTGCAAGTGTTGTTTGCAGCGCCATGAACTCTGCTTGGACACCTGAGTACTATAAATTGATGAAGGACGGTGATTTCGGGACGCTCACCGTGCGTTCATCTCGCTACATGAATAACATGACTTTAGTGTCAGCTGCGATCATGTTGATTTCACCAGAGGTATTGAAGCTACTTGGAACATCTAGCTATTACGAGGGCATCGCAATGTTGCCGTTAGTTGTTATGGCATATTATTTTCAATACCTGTATACCTGGCCAGTAAATTGCGAGTTTTATTACAAGCAGACACGTTGGATGACTATTGCGACAATTGGTGCAACTTTAGTCAATATTGCGCTTAATCTTGTTTTAATACCGCGTTTTACCCTAATTGGCGCGTCTCTGGCCTCCTTGATTGCTTTTATATTTCTGATGGCTTTCCATCATGTGATTGCTAGAAAGAAAACCGAGGGATATTGCTGGTCTCTGAGCTGGTATATGAAGCGTATTTTGCCCATGTTTGCCGTGTTGGCAATTACCTATGTTTTTATCGACCTCATGGTCGCTCGCTGGTTATTGGCTCTTGCGTTCGGTGCCGTCTTGCTTGTTCTTATGAAAAAAAACAAATCACTGTTCTAATTTGAAGGGATTAGAAATGTTTTCTATCGTGTATAGGAAAACCGAAAACGGATTTCAGCTTGCAGCCGATGTAGAGCCCAGATCTATTCCTTCAGATTTGGTGGTTTCTGATGACGGGGCATCTTTTTATGTCGGCTGTTCAGTGGATGCATCACCTGAGATGCTATTTAACTCGGGGTGGGAACGTAACCCTTCAGTATTGAACGACTATTGTTCGGCCTTATATATCGTTTCTTATGACGAGAACGGATGCCGATTTGCAACGGATGTTTCTGGCCGCGAATTGCTGTTTTACTACTTTGATGGGCAAAAATTCATACTGTCAGATAGTTTTTGGGGTGTGGTAAAGGAAATCGAGCCAGCTTTTTGCGACCTCGATCGTCGTGTTGTTGCGGAGATGATAGCTTCTGGTGGCGGCGTGCCGTGCGATAACAGCACGCCGGTAAAAAACGTTTTCTGGGCTCCTGTCAATATGTTTGGCTCCTTCGATGCTCATAGCGGCACCTTTAATAAGCGTATTTATGCAGACGCCAAACGGTCTTGTGAGGTCACTTCGCTCGACGATGCAGTTGAATCGCTTGATACCTGCATGACAAATATGGCGAATTATCTTGCATCCAAGCATGATGGCGAAAGATTTGGTCTTGGTTTGTCTGGCGGTTTGGATTCCCGCACTGCTTTACATTATCTTGCTGCGGCGGGGATAGAGCCCGCTTCATTTAACATATGTGTATCTCGGCCTCATAAAGTTTTACTAGCTTCAAGTGTGCTGAACTCGCGTTCTCTGGCAAATGCTGCAAATGCAAATTACTGCGAAGTGGAATGGAGGCCTGAAAGCATACGCTCCAAGATGGATGCAATGCTGGAGCACCATCCTTTGGGTACCTGCGGGCATTATACGAATGCATATAAATATGAAACGTTTGGACTGCCTGAATTTGATGTCCTCATAACCGCTGGTCAGGCAATTGGTCCAAATTTAGTCGGAGGTTCCGTTTCAAAGGGCGCAGCCTCTTTGTCAATGGATGCTGTATTTAACTATCTAACCACATTATGTTTAGGCGACGCTCGTCCGTATGCCTTTACTGAGGGGCTTTTAAGGGGCAAGCTTGATTCCATTGGGGTTCATTCCTATGGACTCGGAGATGGGCCTGGATATGATATTTGGGGTTCAATCGTTGATGAGGAGTTGCTGGGCTTCATTCATGGCGAAGTCAGAGAATTCATGAATTCACGCTATGAGCGTGGATTCACCGGTCCAGATATCATTATGGACTACAGAACCTCTGTGTATGGAGCTATTGGCCGCGACGGCGCATACGAAAGTCTATTTGGCACGAAGAAAAGCTATACCATTTACACTCCTTTCCTAATAAAGGAGGGCTTGCGTTGGGATATACCTATCGTTGAGGAGCGATTGGTATTAAAGGAGCTCATTAAGCGCAAGATACCTGAGTTTGCGCATGTTGGAGAGGAAACTTATGGCGGCATTGGATCCGGCAGCTCGCGCTTCTCTGCTGCAATTGAAAAGCTAATGTTCTTGCTTCGTGGAAGCGGCATTATGGCGGATGAATGGTATGCGAGGCATAAGGCAATACGGTCTGCCTTTGTTGAAGATATGACGTCCAAAGGTACATGGTTCTATCGTTTGTTTCCCTTGACTGAAGAGTATGAAAAAGTCTGGTCAATGAGCCCATCGAGAATGAACTGCATTTGGGAGCTCAAGCGCTTGATTGACTGCATCGAGTTTGGACGTTACCGAGAATTCAATTGAGTTGGATAGACGGGATATGGGGTTGTTCAGGTGAGGCGTATGTATCCTAAGCTTATCGTCGACCTAGATAAGGTCTTTTGCAATGTGAAACAGATGGTTGATCTCTGCGGGGCTTTTGGAATCAGTGTTTGTGGTGTAACTAAAGCCGTCTGTGGCGATCCCCATATTGTTCAGGCCTTTGTTGATGGGGGCGTAGCATCGTTGGGGGATAGCCGACTTGATCACATCTTGCGTTACAAGTATCTTGAGCTGCCTAAGGTTTTGATCCGTGCTCCCCAAATCCAGGATGCTGCTGGGGTTGTTGAAAACGTTGACGTTTCTGTCAATACTGAAATTGAAGCTATGGCGGCGCTCGAAGACGCCTGTTCCCGCCTCGGTGTACGACGTCATGGAGTTATGCTGATGGTTGATTTGGGCGATCTCCGTGAGGGGATTATTGAACGGCGGGAATTTGAGGAAGCTGTTAGATTCATTGAAAGCTCTAAGCATCTGTTTCTTTATGGGGTTGGAGCAAATTTAAACTGCCTCTCGTTTATATTGCCGGATGAGAGAAAGATGGACGATCTTCTCTCTTTTGTTAGGCTTGCGGGCGAGACAGTAAGTGTCGAGGATTTGGTTGTAAGCGGTGGCAATAGCAGCAATATAAATCTGATGCGATCTGGTTCCATGCCTAGTGGCGTTAATTCTCTCAGATTGGGGGAGTCGCTGCTTTTTGGTAGGGAAAGGGCCGGATATGACTATTTGCCAGGTACGCATAATGATGCGTTTGTTCTTCAAGCTGTGATTGTTGAGCTGAAGGAGAAACCTAGCGCTCCTTGGGGTACTTCTGGAGTAGATTCGTATGGACATGTGCATTCTTTTGAGGATTGCGGCGTTAGAAGAAGGGCTCTTCTGGCGTTTGGCCACCAAGATATAGATACAGGCGTACTGTGGCCCATCAATGAGTCTTTGAGGATTATCGATAGTAGCAGCGACTATACGGTTGTTGATGTTACCGACTCGGGGGAACGCTATAGGGTGGGAGATGTTATTGAGTTTAGGTGCGGCTATCATGCGGTGGCGCGTGCTTTTGCAAGTCCATATATTGATGTTGAATATCGCTAATAGCTGTTGCTTGCAAAAATGGTCTGAAGGGAATTAGATGTATCAAGATAAGCGGATTCTAGCTGTTATTCCCGCACGGGGCGGATCAAAGGGGATACCCGGGAAGAATATTAAATGTTTATGTGGACACCCTCTTATTGCCTATACCATTTCGGCGGCGAGGAAAAGCGTCTACATTGATGATGTCGTTGTGTCAACCGATAGCGATGACATTGCCGAGGTGGCGATGCGATATGGCGCAGAGGTGCCTTTTCTCAGGCCGGCCGAGCTTTCTGGTGATACTGCAAAGAGCATTGACGCATTGGTTCATGCGCGCGACGCGCTCGCTGAGGCTGGGAGAAACTACGATTCAATAGTCTTTATGCAGCCAACTAGCCCTTTGCGCCATTCTTCGGAAGTGGACGAAGCGATTGAAGTTTTTTATTCGCATGGTGCTCTTGGACTGGCGTCGGTTGTCGAGGTAACGGAGAGCCCCCTGCTTACGCGCAGTATCGGTGAGGCTGGGGTACTTCATCCGATTATTCCGACTAGCAGCACGGTGCGTCGTCAGGATATGCCTAAGTTCTACCATGTTAGCGGAGCGATTTATATAAACAGCTCAGCCCAGCTCACGTCTCAAACTAGCTTAAATGACAACCCGATCGCTTATATTATGGAAAAAGACAGGTCTCTAGACATTGATTGTCTTGAGGACTTTATGCGCGCTGAACAGATCCTATCTAGTCTGGATGAGCCTGAGCCCGCAGAGTGCGAGGTGCAAGATCAATGACGGCTCGCTCACTGACAAGGCTGGATGCCATGAAGTTGTTGATGGCTTTTCTGGTTGTTGAGATACATACTCGGCCATTTAGAGATTTTGGCTCACCTGTGATTAATGAGATTGTGAGCGGTGTCGATTGTGTTGCCGTTCCTTTCTTTTTTTATTGCTTCTGGCTTTCTCTGCTTTAGGGGTTGTCATCGAATGTGATGATTGCTGAGAAAGCGGATGGACGCATAAAAAAGACAATTTCTCGCCTTCTATTTCTGTATATTGCTGGGTTATTATTTATTTGCCCACATCAGTTTATGCATTAAATACTTTCTCTGGTGGGCTGACGTTTAAAAATCTGTGCGTATTGCTACGAAACGTTTTTCTGGTCGGTGAGGGCCCTTTCTCGTATCACTTGTGGTACTTACATGCTTCAATCGTTTCTTATGTGCTGTTGAGAATGTTGTTTCGATTACATATCTCGATTGACAAGATTCTCTTTTGGTCTTGCCTGGTGACGGGAGGGGGTTATGTACTTCAGATTGTCAGGGGTGAGGATTTTGGCCTCGTTTCCCAGTTAATCAATATCTATTTTTTCCTGTTTTCAAATGTGCGTAACGGATTATTCGAAGGTCTTTTTTATGCAGCGGTAGGGATGTTTCTGGCTTGCCGATTTAGTGAGGATTGGTTTTCACGCAATGAGAAAAAGTTTATTGCTGGGATCTGTATAGGCGGTTTTTTAAGCATTATTATTACTCCCGACGCACACCTACCGTTTTGCGCGTTGTATGCAATCTCCACCTTCGCGTTTGCGATTTCTCGCAGCGGAGAACGCAGTTTAAGAGCTCTGAGGTGTAGGCAGCTTAGCGTTGGAATCTACCTATGTCATATGCTCTTTGCATTTTTATTTGTGTATGTACTTTTTTCGGGGAACAATTCAACGCTAGTCGAGAACGAAGTTTTGCATATTTATCTATATATCTTTACGCTGTTCTGCTCGACTGCGTTGATCCTCTTTGCCATTGTGGTTTCTAGGCGTTTTCCGATGGCTGGTCGCGTCTTCGGTATTTCAGCTGAAAAGCGCTCGGCTTTTTACTGATTTGAAAGGTGTATGAAATGGTTGGTAATGTAGCCTCATTCGTCAATAACGGGCGTCTGCGTCTGCTGATCATCGTTGGCACTCGTCCAGAGGTTATCCGTCTATCTGAGGTAATTAAGAAATGCCGTAGGCATTTCGATTGCCTTCTTGCTCATACCGGTCAGAATTATGACTACACGCTCAACGGTATTTTCTTCCGTGATCTTGAGCTGGATGACCCCGATGTGTACCTGGATGCCGTGGGTGATGGCCTCGGTGAGACTATGGGCAATATCATTGCTCGATCTTATGACCTCATGAAGGAGATCGAGCCTGAGGCCCTGCTCGTCTTGGGCGATACCAATTCCTGTCTCTCTGCTATTGCCGCGAAGCGCCTGCATATTCCGATCTTCCATATGGAGGCCGGCAATCGCTGCAAGGACGAGTGCCTGCCCGAGGAGACCAACCGTCGCATTGTCGACGTTATTTCCGACGTTAATCTTGCCTACTCCGAGCATGCTCGTCGCTACCTGAAGGACACCGGCCTTCCTCCCGAGCGCACGTATGTGACTGGTTCCCCAATGGCTGAGGTCCTGCGCGCCAACCTCGATAAGATCGAGGCTTCCGACATTCATGCTCGTCTCGATCTTGAACCTAAGAAGTACATGCTGCTCTCTGCGCATCGCGAGGAGAATATCGATACACCTGAGAACTTTGAGAGTCTTTTTGGCGCAATCAACAAGCTCGCTGAGCTCTTTCAGATGCCGATTCTCTATAGCTGCCATCCGCGCAGCCGTAAGCGTCTTGAGGAGACGGGCTTTGAGCTTCATCCGCTCGTTCGTATGCACGAGCCCATGGGCTTCCATGATTACAACTGCCTGCAGTCCAATGCGTTCTGCGTGGTGTCTGACTCGGGCACGCTGCCTGAGGAGAGCTCCTTCTTTGCATCTGTTGGAAAGCCGTTCCCTGCCGTGTGCATCCGCACGTCTACGGAGCGTCCTGAGGCTCTTGATAAGGCATGCTTTACGCTTGCCGGCATCGATGAGCGCGGTCTGGTCAATGCGGTTCGTACCGCGGTCGCCCTCGATGAGGAAGGTTCCCTCCCGCAGGCTCCCGTGCCCGATTATGCGGATGAGAATGTTTCCACCAAGGTTGTTAAGATCATTCAGTCCTATACTGGCATCGTAGACAAGATGGTTTGGCGAAAGCGTTAGTTAACACCGTTTACAGCGGCTGCCAATCAATCAACTGCAGAGGTTCATAACACTTTCGAGCAGATCGGCAATCTGAAAGCCTGTGAAATGTGCCCGCTGCGGGTTTGGCGACACGGAGGTCGTGTTCGCTGAATTCGCTGCGGGCATTCCTGTTTTCAAAAGGTACGGTGTCTTTAAGTCGATGGCGCTCTTCTTGCGCTGCTCGCGCTGATCACTGATGGCGGCGTCCGACATGCTGGTGCGCGCCTGGGTGCGCACCTACGGGCTGCGCGCGACCATCTCCAACTGCTCGAACAACTACGGACCGCGGCAGCATGTGGAGAAGTTCATCCCTCGCCAGATCACCAGCATTATCGACGGCGGCCGTCCGCAGCTGTACGGCGATGGCCGCAACGTGCGCGACTGGATCCATGTGGACGACCACAGCACCGCCGTGTGGACGATCCTTACGCGCGGGCGCCTGGGTGAGACGTATCTCGTCGGTGCGGACGGGGAGCGTGCGCTGTATTTCCCTGGGCATGGAACGAGGCTGTTCTATCGCGTTACGAATGTTAGCGGCAACACCATTTCACTTGATAGGTCTAAGGGGATCGCGCAGGTGGCGTTCGAGCGTGTCGATGGGCCGGTCGCGCATCCATATGCGGGCGCTTTCTCCGACGAGCTCAACTTTAACGTCAGTAAAGTGTTGGCTGACGATTAATGTGCAGGCTGACGAGAAAAAGAATTCACTTTGTTAGGGGCATCGGCAAAAGTCGATGCCCCTTTCTTGTATGTTGAGCGTTACATCAATACAAAGCATAGAAAAGTTGCGCTACTACAAATAGCAAAGAAAAACCGTGCTAATATAAACGTGTCCGGGCTGTCCAAAGTAAGCAGCTGCAACGGTGTTCAAACGGGGGCGATTATGCAGAAGCGCGCTGCGCTAATGGTGGATATCCGCGATTCGCGCAAGATGCCGGAGGAACGGCGCCAGGACGTTCAGGATGTGATCGCCGCGTCGGTCGCGTATCTGAATGCCCTGTTTCAGCGTGATCTGCTGTGCGAGGTCGTCTTTAGCGCGGGGGATGAGGTGCAGGGCCTGTTCTCTAACACCGCTGCCGCCTACCTCTATTACCGAGCGCTTTCGCTGCTGGTGCTGCAGGCGGACCTGCGCGGCGGCGTGGGGTGCGGCACTTGGGATGTGCGGGTGGAGGGTGCGCCCTCCACGGCGCAGGACGGTACGGCGTACCATCATGCGCGCGACGCTATCTCCTATGCCAAGAAAAGTAGGTTGTACAACTTCGCCATTTCATCCGGCGATCCCTCGTCGCTGCATACGGTTATGGCCAACTACCCGTTTTCGCTGTCCCGTCGTCGCACGATGCGCCAGGCTAAGCTCGCGCGGGAGGTGGAGCTGCGCTTTCCGATTGCTCTGCACGTAGATGATGGTGCTCGCGATCGCGCACATGCAAGGTTGCTGGAGCTGCTCGCCGTTATCGAGCGCGTCGAAGAGCGTGCGGAGCCCTTCGATGCGGATGCCTATCTGCAGCAGGCCGTCTCCGTTGCTAACTTGGACGAGGCCGGCGTGCTCGCGCTTCCCTCGCAGCTGTCCGGGCTCTCGTATAGGATGGAGGAGGTTGCCGGTCGTACCAGGCAGTCGATCGATAGGCTGCTGGACGGCGCCATGGTGAATCAGGAGCGCGTGGCTGCAGCCACGGTGGCGCTCTCGTCGCTGGAAGAGGAAGCTGGTGGGAACCGTGGGTGAGGTGCTGTGCCTGCTGCTCGCCGGGCACGCGGTGGGAGACTTCTGCCTGCAGACGGATAGCCTCGCGTTCGAGAAAGAGCGCTCGAAGGCGGCGATGCTGCGCCATTGCGCCATCTATACGATGACTATGGCGGCGGCCACCGCGCTGGTTGTCTTCGGCATGCGATGCGACCTGCGGGCGGCGCTGGGCGCTTGGGCCGGGTTGAGCCTCGCCCATGCACTCATCGACGGCATCGCACGCCCCTTGCTGAAGCGCTTCTGTCGCGGCGACCTGCGTTCGTTCCTCCTGGACCAGCTGCTCCATCTTGCCTGCTGCGCCCTGGCGGCCCTGTACCTGGCGCCGCGCAACATGGCCGAGCTCTCCCCATATTGGAGCGAGACCCTGGTGTGGGTCGCTTCGCTGCTGCTGAGCGGCGCGCCCGTATGCGTGCTGGTCAAGCTGGTCCTGGGCGAGCTTCGAGATGCTGCGCACGACCCCTCCGACGCGACGGTGCAGCCGGGCGAACCCGTCAACTCGGGTCGCGTGATCGGAATCCTCGAGCGCTTGCTGGTCTGCACGCTCGCGCTGCTGGGTGAGTTCGGGGCCATCGCCTTCGTGATCACGGCCAAGAGCATCGCGCGCTACGAGAAGATGAAGGACGACAAGGTCTTCGCAGAGATCTACCTCGTGGGTACCCTGGCCAGCGTGGCGGGCGCGATCGCGGTGCCGTTGGTCGTGCGCTGGATGGCGGGGTTGTAGCTATCGAGCGGCTTCTGGCTTCGAATGCTTGCCTTTAGCGGGAGCATCGGCTTTTGCAGATACAAGCAAGAGCGTCCGAAGGTCTGATTCCAAGGTCTGCAGTTCGGCATCCCCATAGGGAAGGCTGGGGAATAGCAGATCGCGTGCAGCTGTGATGACATAAAGCACCGCGCATCCCAAGAGGGCGCTCAGGGCCGTTATCGCTATAAACTGGACCGCTTCTTCGGGCTGGGCGAGCTTTTGGAGGAGCTGGGCGAACGGGGCGAGGCCGACGCTTACCAAAATCGTGACATAGAGCGACAGGTTGTTCGGCTTTCCATTTCTGATGCTCTGCTGCTTTTCCACATCAGCAAGGAGACGCGAGAGCTGCTCATCTCCAGCGATTTGAAAGTTCTCCTCAAGGAACGGTTCGAGACTGCGCCCCCATGCTGCGTTGTTGTGCACGAACCTGGCTACGCGCTCGAAATCGTTTTCCAGTTTCCATAGCATCAGCGCAAGCAAAAGGAGGGAGACGAAAAACGCTGCGAGCGCGAATTTGGTCGCTTCGTGATGGGCAACTATGAATATGACGAGCGAGATGAGGGAAAGAAGCAGCCCTATGAGGAGGGCGATCGTCATGCTTTCCGCCAGAGATAGCCGCCTGTTTTCAGGATTGAGCTTCTTGCGCTTGATCGCCCAGGCTCGTGCTATATATTTTGCATGCATGAAGTCCCCCGCTTGTAAATTGGATCCTGTATACGGAAATGCTCTTCCTGAGGTTCTATACTACATGGGATTTCGTTGCGAAATAACAGGTTTGAAGTCGCGTCGGATGAAGGAGGAGGACGGCAGGCGGATGGTTTATTGCCCGACTATCACTTCTTTGGAGCATGGCCGTACGGCATTCCGCCGGCACGCCCTTGAAGCCTTCAACAGGTACGTGTCACGCTACGACCTCGGTGACGAGCGCATCGCCCTCAAGGTCGCGCACACGTTCGAGGTTGCCGCTCTCTGCGACGAGATCGCGCGCGGCGAGTGTATGCCGCCCCACGACGTTGAACTCGCGTGGCTGTGCGGGCTGCTGCATGACATCGGGCGCTTCGAGCAGCTGCGACGCTGGGGTACCTTCAGCGATGCGGCGTCGTGTAGCCACGCGGCGCTCGGCGTTGATATCCTCGCGGAAGAGCTGGCGCGCTACACGGCGGACGATGCGTGGGCGAACATCGTGCGCAAGGCCGTCGCGTACCATAGCGAGCTGCGCCTTCCCGAAGGGCTGGACGCTCGCGAGCGCTTGTTCTGCACGATCACGCGAGACGCGGACAAGGTCGATATCCTGCGGGTGTTCAGCGAATCGAGCTGCTCCGCGGTGCTCGGCATCGAGCCGGCGGGGTTCGTGAACGGCGAGATCTCGGCCGGTGCGTTGCGGGGCTTTCGGGAGCGCCGCTGCCTCGCGCGTGCGGAGCGCCAGGCGGCGCTGGACGGCTTGGTGGGCGCTATCTGCCTCGTGTTCGAGCTTGAAAGCCCGGCTGCCCGCGAGGCCCTGCGCCGCCGCGGTTATCTCGAGCGTTTGCTGCGCAGCCCCTTCGGCATGGAGCCGCGCTTCGCCAGCCCGCAAACGCAGCGATACTGGGATGCCATCTGCGCTGATCTGGTGGAGTAGGGTCGCAGGCGCATCATCTGCGCAATCGCTCGGCCCGCCTGGGCCCAACCACGGATGCGTCCGGACGCGCGAGCGCCGGGCGTGTTCTTATTGCCAAGCCAAAAGGGGGAACGACCATGTCTCGTATCATCTGTAGACCATCGCCGGCGCTGCCCACTGCGTCGCGTGGGTCAGTGTCAACTAGCAAAGAAAATCTGCGCTATACGCTATAGCAAAGAAATATCGCGCTAGTTGATCTTCTCGATTCGGTACAGGTTCACCGGGTACTTCACCAGGATGCCCGAGGCATCGGTCTCGACGGCGCGGTAGCCCTGCTTCTTCAGCGCCTTGTTGGCGTCCTCGAGGCTGTCGGGGCTCTCGAGGATGAGCCAGTAGGTCGAGTTCTGGTCGAGCTCGGGTGCGCTCTCGCTGCTAAACGGGTCGTTGGCGTTGTCGGGGAAGTATACGGAGAGCACGGTCCAGTCGAGGGCGTACGTGTCGGTGAGGAGCACGTCGCCGGGCTCGATGAGGTCCTTGAACTCGTCGAGGGTCTGCTCGTGGAAGTCGTAGCGGCTGAAGGCGTTCGACAGGCTCCGCGCATATGAGGGGGCGCCCACCAGGGCCACAAGCAGCGCGATGCCCCATACGAGGTAGGGCTTCGGCAGGGCGCGCGACGCCATGACGGAGAGCATGAGCCACGCGATGGGCGCGATGGGGAACAGGTAGCGCGTGATGAGGAACGGGTGGACGGCGTGGGAGAGACCCAGGCCCACGAGGATGGTGCCCAGCCAGGCGAACATGCCCGCGACGAGCCACGTGTGCAGGACGAGTGCCTGGTCGTCGTCGCAGCCGTGGTCTTCGCGCGCGCGGCGACGGGTGGTGTACAGGGTGATCGCGAACAGGACGAAGAAGGCCGCGAGCAGGACCATGCCCACGAGTTTGCCGCGTCCGAGCTGGAACGGGAACAGCAGGCAGGTGGAAAGCGACGGGATGTTCTGCAGCCAGAAGCCGTCCGACGAGCGCTTGAAGGTATCGAGCAGCACCAGCAGCCAGGGAAGGTAGAGCGCGAGCGCGATGGCGCAGGTGGTGATCATCTTCACCACGTGCTTCCTGCGCGCGATCGCGATCACCATGAGCGCGAACAGGATGAGGCCGGCGGCGAGGAAGCCGTAGTAGTGGCAATACGAGGCGAGCGCGGCGCAGACGCCCAGCGCGATGTGCGCGGGCCAGGAGCGCTTCTCGAGGCAGCTGTAGAGCAGGCAGAAGCACGCGAACACGAAGAACGCGGTCCAGGAGTACATCCGAAGCTCGGTGTTATAGGTGATGGCGTTGTGCATGAAGGCGCAGCACAGCATGGTGCAGGCGGCCACGCCGTTACCGAACTTGCCGCGCACGAACGTGAGCGAGAGCAGAATCGACGCTCCATACGGGGTGAGCGAGGCGAGGCCGTAGGCCCAGGCCTGGTCGCCGAAGAGGCGGTAGAGGGCCATGAGGATGGCGTAGAAGAAGGGCGGATGCACATCGGCCGCCGTCGCGGCGAGCATCTCCTTGAAGCCCATGTGCGAGAGCAGGACCGAGAAGCACTCGTCGCTCCAGAAGTCGTAGGGGAAGATGCGCGGGACGTAGATGCCCAGCAGGGCGATCGCCAGCAGTGCCAGCAGCGCAGTGCCGATGCGGCGTCCGCGGCGCGCGCCCGCGTTCTTCGCGGCGGCGAGGTTTCCGGTGGCTGCGGCGGGTTCCGCTGCCGGATGGGAGCTTGCGGCCGCCGGGTGCGGCGCGCGTGCGGGGGCGTTGCCTGCGGTTGCCGCCGGATGCGGAGCGCGTGCGGGGGCGTTGCCTGCGCCCGCCGCCGGGTGCGTGCCGCGCGCTGCGGCGGCGCCGGGTGCAGATGATGCGAGGTCGTTATGCATGGTGCTTCCTTCTGGTGCCGAATGGCGTTCGGTAGGCGGGGTTCTGGCGCGGTGACGTTCGGCGGCGCGCTAGTGCTGCGGCTCGTCGAGCCAGCCATGCGCGCGCGGCTCCACGTTGGTCTCGCGCACGAGGTAGAGCGGGCGGCGCTTGGTCTCGAGGTAGGTCTTGGCGAGGTACTGGCCCATGATGCCCAGGCATAGCAGCTGGATGCCGCCGAGGAACGTGATGATGCACGCCAGCGACGGCCAGCCCTGCACGGGGTCGCCGAACAGCATGGCGCGCACCAGGATCACGAGCATCGCGAACAGCGCGGCGATGCACAGGACGATGCCGGTGAGCGAGGCGAACGATAGCGGGGCGGTGGAGAAGGCCACGATGCCGTCGAGCGCGTAGAGCAGCAGCGAGAAGAAGCTCCACTTGGTCTCGCCGGCGGCTCGGTCCGCGTGCTGGTAGGGGACCCACACGTTCTTGAAGCCCACCCAGCCGAAGATGCCCTTCGAGAAGCGGTTGTACTCGCGCAGCGACAAGATCGCGTCCACCACGGGCCGGCGCATGAGGCGGTAGTCGCGCGCGCCGTCCACGATGTCGGCGGTCGAGATCTTCTGGATGATCTTGTAGAACTGGCGGGCGAAGAACGAGCGGATGGGCGGCTCCCCGTCGCGGTTCACGCGCCGCGCCGCCACGGAATCGGCGTTCTCACGCTGCAGGGTACGAAACATCTCGATCAGCAGCGAGGGCGGGTCCTGCAGGTCCGCATCGAGGATCGTCGTGTAGGTGCCGCGGGAGGCCTCGAGGCCCGCGTAGATGGCGGCCTCCTTGCCGAAGTTCCGTGAGAACGAGACCCAGCGGACGGCGATGCGCCCGGCGAGCCGGGGGTGCGCAGGCGGGTCGGCGGGCATCTGCTTGACCACCTCGAGGGTGCGGTCGCTCGAGCCGTCGTCCACGAAGATCAGCTCGAACCGCAGGCGCTCGTCCACGCTCTCGACGAGTTCGTCGAGGGTCGACGTCACCTCGTCGTAGAAGTAGGGGAGGCATTCCTCCTCGTTGAAGCAGGGCACTACCAGCGATAGGGTCTCGTCGTGCATATCGGTCACCTTACAGCAGGGCTATATGGGAATAATCGGTCGATATTCGAGTATAGCGAACTATCGCGCGGGCGTTCGGCTGCCGCGGGCTGCCGGGGGTCCGAGCTCGCCGGATGCGCCCGCCGTACGCGCGCTGTGTAAAGAGTTTGAGTCATGCCGCGCGCTTGCGTCGCGCTGCTATCATATTGCGTGTTCCCACGTGCGTTGCGATACGCGAACGGTAGCGATGGGCCCGCCAGCGTCGCGCCGCGTCCCTTCGCGGCCGGTGTTCGGCAGGTGCCTCGCGCGCGGCTCCGCCAGCCCCTCGGGGTGCCGGACGGAACGGCGCGCTGCATCGCCGTATTCGCTTCCGCGCGTGCACCGTAGATGAACGGAAAGGTTTCTAAGATGAAGTACTTTGGCACCGACGGCTTCCGCGGCCGTGCAAACGAGGGCCTCAACGTAGACCACGCCTTCAAGATCGGCCGCTTCGTGGGCTGGTATTACGGCGCGCGCCAGGGCAAGAAGGCCCGCATCATCATCGGTAAGGACACGCGCCTGTCCAGCTACATGTTCGAGTCCGCGCTCGTGTCCGGCCTCGTCGCCAGCGGTGCCGACGCCTACATGCTGCACGTCATCCCCACGCCCGGCGTATCCTACGAGGTCGTGGACGGCGGCTTCGACTGCGGCGTCATGATCACGGCGAGCCACAACCCCTATACGGATAACGGCATCAAGCTGGTGAACCACGAGGGTTACAAGATGGACGAGGACGTCTTGGAGCTCGTCGAGGACTACATCGACGGCAAGAGCGAGGTCCCGCTGGCAACCGGCGAGAACATCGGCTGCACCGTGGACTACATGCAGGGCCGCAACCGCTACATCGCCCACCTGATCGCCAGCTGCGGCTTCTCGTTGCAGGGCATGAAGATCGGCCTGGACTGCGCCAACGGCTCCGCGTCCTCCGTCGCGCGCCCCGTGTTCGACGCCCTGGGCGCCGAGACCCATGTGATCAACAACGCCCCCAACGGCTACAACATCAACGTGGCCTGCGGCTCCACGCATATCGAGGGCCTGCAGCGCTTCGTGGTCGAGAACGGCCTGGACGTGGGCTTCGCCTACGACGGCGACGCCGACCGCTGCCTGGCGGTCGATGAGCGCGGACGCCTGGTCGACGGCGACCTCATCCTCTACATCTGCGGCACGTACATGAACAAGCACGGCCGCCTCGCCAAGCACACCGTGGTCCCCACCGTCATGGGCAACTTCGGCTTCTTCCGCGCGCTCGAGGCCGCGGGACTCAACTACGAGAAGACCGACGTGGGCGACAAGTACGTCTACGCCTGCATGCGCGAGAACGGCTACAACTTCGGCGGCGAGCAGAGCGGCCACATCATCTTCGGCGACCTTGCCAAGACCGGTGACGGCATCCTCACCTCGCTGCGCATCATGGAGGTGCTGCGCGCCGAGCGCGAGAAGCTCTCCGAGCTCACCCGCCCTGTCAAGCTGTATCCGCAGCAGCTGGTGAACGTTCGCGTGACCGATAAGGACGCCGTGATGAACGGCGAGGACATCAAGGCTGCCATCGCCGAGGCGGAGGCCTATCTCGAGGGCAACGGCCGCGTCTTCGTGCGCGCGTCCGGCACCGAGCCGCTCGTTCGCGTGCTCACCGAGGCTCCCGACGAGAAGCTCTGCACCGAGGCGGGCGCCATCGTGCTCAAGGCGCTCGAGAAGTACAAGGTCTCCGCGTAGCCGTCGCGCACTCGCGCAAGAACACCGGCCCCGGTCGTCCGGATCCGCATGTACGCGCTCCCATGGGGGCGCGGATGCGGGTCCGGGCGCCGGGGCTTTTGCATGCGCGCGATTCCCATTTTGTGCAGGTGCGCCTTCTTTTACGAACCGCGCCTTGTGTCGAAAAACGAGTGGGCTATGATTGCATCTGTTTTTTGGCGGAAGCCGAGCTATCGCATCTGTTTTACAGGCATTATGCCAAGTGAGGAGCCATCAATGGATCCATACGTATTGACCTGCTGTTCCACCGCCGATTATCCGCTGTCGTTCTTCGAGCAGCGCGGCGTGCCGTTCCTGTGCTTCCATTACGAGATCGCGGGCGAGCAGTATCTGGACGACCTCTACCAGTCCATCGCCCCCGAGGACTTCTTCGCGCGCCTGAAGGGCGGCGCCGAGTCGAAGACCTCGCAGGTGAGCATGGGGGAGTACATCGAGTTCTGGGAGCCGTTCCTGCGCGAGGGCAAGGACGTGCTGCACGTCACGCTCTCGTCCGGCATCTCGGGCACCTACAATTCCGCATGCCTGGCCGCCCAGGAGCTCGCGGGCCGCTATCCCGACCGCACGGTGCGCGTGCTCGATTCGCTGGGTGCGAGTTCGGGCTACGGCCTGCTGGTCGAGCTCATGGCCGATCGCCGCGACGAGGGAGCGACGCTCGATGAGCTGTATACCTGGGCCGAGGCGATACGCCTGCGCGTGAACCACTGGTTCTTCGTAAGCGACCTCGATTGCCTGAAGCGCGGCGGGCGCGTGTCGAACGCCTCGGCGCTCATCGCGACCGCGCTGAAGATCTGCCCCGTGATGAACGTGGACCGCACCGGTCACCTCATTCCGCGCGAGAAGATCCGCACCAAGAAGAAGGCCGTCGCCGAGCTGGCGCGCCTGATGGTCGACCTCGCCGAGGGAGGCATCGGCTACGACGGCCTGTGCCGCATCTCCCATTCGGATTGCCTGGAGGACGCGCAGAAGCTCGCCGACCTGGTGGTGCGCGATATCCCCCTGCTCGAGGGGAAGATCAAGATCCACAACATCGGAACGGTCATCGGGTCGCATACCGGCCCGGGTACCGTGGCGCTGTTCTTCATCGGAGCCGAGCGCGAGGACTAGAGCATCGCAGTGTCGGGCGCGCGGGCCGGCAGGCGCCGGGTTAGAGCAGGCGCTCTGCCAGCAGCGCGGCGATCGCGGGGATGATGGCGAAGCCCGTGCGGCCCTTGCCGCGCGGGAAGAAGAAGCCGGGGCGGTTCTTGCGCAGGCGCGGCCGCGGGGAGTGGGCGCGCGCGATGGCCTCGTCGGTGAACGGCACGTCGGCGCGGGCGCTTTCCATGGGGTTCTCGGCGCTCGCCTTGATGGGGTCGATGACCGGACCGCCCGCTGGATTGACATCTGCCTCGCGGTAGCGCTTCATCATGTCCGCCTGCAGCTGCTGGGCCGAGGGCGGCGTCCAGATGACGGCGTTGGCGCCGGCCTCGCGGGTCTCGCGCACGGAGAGCGAGGAGCGCCCGCCCGAGGCGATGAGCGGCATGTTGGGATAGCACTCGCGCAGCTGGCGCAGGACGTTGGGCGTGTCCTTGCCCGCCGCGACGTTGAGGATCTTGGCTCCGGCCTTCACCTTGGCGTGCGCGACCTCGTCGCAGCGGATGACGGTGGCGATCACGGGGATGTCGATCATGCTCGCGATCTGCTCGACCATCTCGGGGCTGGCGGGGGAGTTCACGATGACGCCCGCGGCTCCCTGCATCTCGGAGACCGCGGCGAGTTGGACGGAGCGCTTGCCCGCGGTGGTGCCGCCGCCCACGCCCACGAAGACCGGGCATTCTGCTACGGTGAGCAGCGCCTGCGTGATGGCGGGCTGGGCGGTGAAGGGGTAGACGGCGAAGATCGCGTCCGCGTTGGAGTTGCGGATGACGGCGACGTCGGTGGTGTAGAGCAGCGATTTGATGCGCCGGCCGAACAGCGTGAAGCCGCTGCACTCCTCCATCTCCTCGGGTACGGAGAGCGCGGCCTTGCGCAGGCGCCCCTCGATGGGGGCGGGCTCCAGCGGCAGGACGCCGCCGGGGGTTACCGCGGTGACGGGCTCCGCGAACTCCTCGGCGAACTCGACCTCGGAGAAGTCGATGGTCGCCTCGATGTTCTCGGGAACCTCGGCGGGTACGGGGACGGGTGGCTCGGGGGTCGCGACCGGGGCCGTGAAGGCGTCCGCGGGTGCATCGGGACGGGGGTCGGGCACGCTGCCGACGGGGGCGGAGGATGCCGGGGCGCCGGCCGCAGCGGGCGCGTGGCCGTTGGCGGGTGCGGCGGCCGTGGAGGTCACCGGGCTATGCGCCTGGCTGGATGCGGGGGCAACCGGTTGGCTGAACCCCTCTGGCGTTGTAGATGCCTGCTGATTGGTATGCATGGAGTCCATGGCGTCCCCCTTACGTCATCGATTCAGCGATCGAACATGATCGGCGAAAACACATCGGTTGTACCCGAGCTGAATGAGCTTATACCGAATCGGATTTTGAGTCCATGCCGAATCCGTAGATGGTAAAGCTGTTGTTTATACGATGCGCTACCCGTTGGTAGCGATTGGAAAAGCACATCTGCTAGCCTGTGTGGCATGTTGGCAGGCTGCAGGGGACGGGGTCCCCTCGAGTGGAAACGGCGGTGACGCTTCTATGAGCGCTCTGACGGTGGTGGGCCCTGTGCTCGTGTGCATGGGGGCGATCTGCGGCGTGGCGGTCGTCTATCTTGCGGTGACGTCGCTGCGCGACCGTTCGCGCCGCCGCGGCGAGGACGCCGCCCGCCGCGGTCTCTAGCGCGTCCACCTCGGCTCGTCGCGTCGCTATCGGCGCGCTCGCGCCTGCTTCTTGATCGCGGCGAGGAAGAAGCCCTCGAACAGGCGGGTCGGGCGGACCGTGAGCGCGCCCTCTTCCAGACGGCACGGAAGCCGGGGAATCGCCTCGAGCGCGCCGTCGGGCAGCGCGATGGGCGCCAGCTCGCAGTCCTTGTGGCGCTTGAGCGCCGCCCGCACGATATCCTCGTTTTCGGCTGGAAGAATCGAGCACGTCGAATAGATGAGCGTGCAGCCGGGTTTCAGCACGGTGAGGCCGCGGTCGAGCAGCGCCGCCTGGGATTTGGTGACTTTCGCGAGCAGCTGGGGCGTGATGCGCTTGCCCGCGCGCTCGTCTCCCGCGCGGACCGTGCCCGTGCCCGTGCAGGGTGCGTCCAGAAGCACCTGGTCGAAGGAGAAGAACTCGTCGAGCCGGCGCGCGTCCGTGCGGAGCACCTGCGTGTTGCGCACGCCCATCTTGGCGAGGTTGTATTCGAGCTTTTCGGCGCGCGGCGCGTTGAGCTCGCAAGCCATGATGCGCGCCTCGCCCCCGCTTAAAGCTGAGAGCTGGGAGGTCTTGCCGCCGGGTGCAGCGCACATGTCGAGGACGTCTGCGCGGGGACGCGGCTTGAGGACGAGCGGCGGCAGCATCGAGGAGAGGCTCTGGAGGTAGATGCCGCCGGCGCGGTAGATGTCGAGGCCCCACAGCTCGCGCTCGCGGATGCCGGACGCCACGAACGCGTCGGGGTACCAGGGGACGGGCTCGGCGGCGATACCGGCCTCGGCGAGCGCGGAGGCGACCTCCTCGGCGCTCGCCTTGAGCGTGTTCGCGCGGAAGGTGACCGGCCGTTCGTTCGCCGCGCGCAGCCCGTCGAAGACCTCGCGCGCGACATCGGGCGCGTACGCCTCCGAAACGCGCTGGGTGAGGAATTCGGGCAGATCGGCCGCCTCGTTCATCGGTGCTTCTTGCATGGGTGCTTCACTCCCGGGTGCTTCCGGCATGGCGTCTCCCATGCCGTATCCATCGTATGCGTCCGCCCTATTGTGGCAGATGCGCCGCACCTTGCGGGAGGGGAGGGCGAGGGAACATGAAGGGCTTACAGGCGACGGCGCGCCGCGGTCTGCGCGGCGGCCCATGGGCGAGCTGCGGGCGGTGGGCGCATCGCGGCCCATGGGCGAGCCGCTGCCTGCGCGATGCGGCCTACAGCAGGGCGCCCAGGGCGATGAGCGCGACGGCGCCGAGGCTGGCCGCGATGTCGATGCCGCGCATCGGGTAGCGCTTGTAGGAGCTCGCACGCGTGCGCAGGTAGAAGCCGCGCTGCTCGGCCGCGAGCGCGCAGGAGTCGGTCTTCGAGACCGATGAGATGAGCAGCGGGATGCACAAGGGCAGCATCAGCTGGAGCTTCCGTACCGGGTTCTTCGTGTCGTACTCGATGCCGCGCGCGGTCTGCGCCTCCATGATCGCGTTCATCTCCTGGCCGAACAGCGGTACGAACCGCAGCGCGGTGGTGAAAGCGAAGGCGTAGCGATAGGGCACATGGAGGACCTCGACGCAGGCGTTCGCCAGGTCGTTGAGGCGCGTGACGGTGAGCACGAGCACGAGGGGGAGCGCGACGCCCAGCAGGCGCAGGCACGCCTTCGAACCCGAGACCAGGCCGTCGGTTGTGACGAAGGCGAACAGCGGGTCGCCTCCGCGCACGAAGGCGCACTGGAGTACCAGCATGAGGAGGGCCAGGGGCACCAGGAGCTTGAGCAGGGACACCAGCCGGTCGAAGACGCTGGCATAGAGGCCCGTGGCGAGTGTGAGCGCGAGCAGGCCCAGCAGCGCGGGATAGCCGCTCGCGAGGAACGTGGCGATGATCACGCCGGATGCGAGCGCGAGCTTGGCGACGGGGTTCAGGCGGTGGAGGAGCGTGGAGCCGTCCACGTAGTCGATCACGTTAACCATGGCAGATGAGCTCCTCACAGGTGGAAACGATATGGGAAACCTCGCCGATGCCGGCGAATCGGGGCGATACGCGGGTGGCGAGCTCGGACGAGAGCGCGATGACCTGCGGAGGCGTGATGCTCGCCGCCTCCATGAGCGGCTCGTCGGCGAAGACGGCGCCGGTCATTCCGCGCTCGAGGATGCGGCCGTCCGCCATGACGGCGAGGCGTTCGGCGAAATCGGAGACGACCTCCATGTCGTGGCACACCATGAGCACGGCGCTGCCGCGGCTCGCCATGTCGCGCACGGTCTCCATCACGGTCATGCATTCGCGGTAGTCGAGGCCGCTGGTGGGCTCGTCCAGGATGACCAGCTGCGGGTCGAGGACGACCACGCTGGCGAGGGCGACCATCTGGCGCTGCCCGCGCGAGAGCGAGAAGGGGGCGTCGGCGGGGTCGAGGCCGAAGCGCTCGATGACCGCGGCGGCTCGCTCGCGAGCCTCGGCGGCGGTCGTGCCGTGGAGCTCGAGGCCGAAGGCGACCTCGTCGAGCACGGTCTCCTTGCAGATCTGGCGGTCGGGGTTTTGGAACAGCGTCGCCACGTGCGCGGCGATCGCCGATACGGGGGTCGTGCGCGTATCGAGCCCGGCGGAGACGACGCGGCCCTGCTGCGGCTTGAGCAGGCCGTTCACGAGCTTCGTGAGGGTGGTCTTGCCGGCGCCGTTCTGGCCGACGACGCCGACGAGCTCGCCCGCGCGCACCGTGAGGTCCAGGTCTCGGACCGCTCCGCCGCCGCCCGGATAGGCGAACGACGCGCCCTCGACGGAGAGCACGACGGGCGCGGTCGCGGAGGGGCGGGCGGCTGCGGGTTCGGGCTCGGGCGCGGGCACGACGGCCG
>OBIU01000205.1_pt1 | contig 31742 bp, 20 predicted proteins | sample 1519871 | NCBI WGS metagenome assembly OBIU01 (sample SAMN04209229, study PRJEB22552) | human gut metagenome | biome: gut; material: feces | host: Homo sapiens | place: USA: Oklahoma
TTCTTAAGAAGCAAGGCCATTATCGGCACCTCCAAGCAGCAGATACAGGGCAGCCATGCGCACGCAGATACCGGCGTACACCTGGTCGAGGATGACGGAGCGCTCCGGATGATCGGGCATGTAGGAGTCGAACTCGACACCGCGGTTGATCGGGCCGGGGTGGCACACGATCGCGTCGGGCCTCATGAGGCGCTCGCGAGCCTTGGTAAGACCATAGAGCTGGTGGTACTCGCGCTCGCTCGGGAACGGGGCGCCCTCGAGGCGCTCGCGCTGGATGCGCAGCATATAGACCACGTCGAGGTCGGGCAGGACGTCGTCAAGGCTATTGGACACGTGGTCGGCGCCCAGGATGTCGGGACGGGGCGGCATGAGGGTGTTGGGGCCAACAGCCGTGACCTCGGCACCCATGATCTTGAGCGCGGGGATGAGGGAGCCGCAGACGCGGGAGTGGCCGATATCGCCCACAACGCCTACCTTGAGGCCGTCGAAGCTGTGCTTGCGCTCCCAAATGGAATACAAGTCGAGCAGAGCCTGCGTGGGATGGCCGTGCTTGCCATCGCCGGCGTCGATAACCACGGCGGGGCTCGCCTGGGAAACCATATACGGGGCGCCGGCGTGCTTGTCGCGCACGACGATGCAGTCGATCTTGTAGGCGTCGAGCGTCATAACGGTGTCGATGAGGCTCTCGCCCTTAACCGTAGACGTCGAGGAGCCGCCGAAGTTCAGCGTATCCGCGGAAAGGCGCTTCTCGGCGAGCTCGAAAGAGCTGCGGGTGCGCGTGGAGGGCTCGTTGAACATGTTGACGATCGTCTTGCCCTTGAGGGTGGGGACCTTCTTGATGGCGCGCTCGTTGACCTCGGAGAACGCCTTGGCGGTCTGTAGGATCGTCATGAGCTCGGAATCAGAGTACTCCGAGATATCGATGAGGTGCTTATGGTTGTTGAACACTGGTTACTCGCCTCCCAGCGGTGCAGAACCGATGCGGGCCCCGGGCTCCACATCCGTGATCTCGACGGACGTGCGTCCGTCGACTTCCTTGCAGAACAGGCGAACGTTCTCGCCGCGCGAAGACGGGACGTTCTTGCCAACGAAATCAGGGCTGATGGGAAGCTCTCGATGACCGCGATCGACAAGCACCGCCAGTTCGATGCTGTTCGGACGACCGAGGTCCATGATCGCATCGAGGGCTGCGCGGATGGTGCGGCCGGTGAAGAGAACGTCGTCGACGAGCACGATGCGCTTGCCATCGACGTTGAATGGAATCTTGGTAGCGTGGACCTCAGGCGAGATATGCGTGGCGAAGTCATCGCGATAGAAGCTGATATCGAGACTGCCCTGCGGAACGTCGACCCCCTCGATCTGCTTGATCTGGTCAGCAAGCTGACCAGCCAGGATATCGCCCCTGGTGACGATGCCGACGATCGCGAGGTCGTCGCAGCCTTCGTTGCGCTCGACGATCTCGTGCGCTATGCGCGTGATCGCACGCTGCACGGCGGTCTCATCCATGATGATCGCCTTAGGTGAAGACATGCCCATCGATCTCCTTCCCTAACCGTTGCGCACCGCCAACGGTACGCAAAAAAATAGATGCCCAACCGTCAAGCGGTAGAGACATCAGCAAGAAAACCCGTAGAAGATCAACGGGAAGATATATGTATCCTTGCGGTATCTCGTACGCGCTTAAAGGTCTTGTTAAGTATACACGGAATCAACGGCGATGCGGCGCGATATTCTTAAGACTTCGAGTAAGGACGGCGCCCCAACGGTGCCGCTCCAAAGCCGGAGGCCGCAAAACGGCGCGACTACCAAGATATGAGCTCCATGCGCAGCTGGAATTCATCCTTGCACACGAATAAATAGAGCGTGATAATGACAGTCCCACGAATCCGAGCTTCGCTCGAAACACAGAAAAAAACGCATGTGTAATGTGTAGATTACGCACACATCGCCCAGTCTGTGTTATAGTCCATTGCTGTTTGTTCACGCGGCATCGAATCTAGCCGCCCAAGGAGGGTCAAGAAATGTCCAAAGTTTGCGAAATCTGCGGTAAGCACCCCGTTGCTGGTCGCTCCATCAGCCACTCTCACCGCGTCACCAACCGTACGTTCCGTCCGAACATCCAGCGCGTGTACGTTGTCGTCAACGGCACCCGTCGCAAGATGAACGTGTGCACCAGCTGCCTGAAGGCCGCTAAGGTGGCTCGCTCCTAAGGGACTACCTTTCTGGACAAACGTTAGCTTGCAAGCAAGAAGCGCTCCGTTTACGGGGCGCTTTTTTGTTACCTTCAATCCATCCGACCGTCATCAAGCGACCCAAGGCAACGAGCACCCACTCGGCGCGATCATGGCGCCGGCAGGGCACCGAATACGGCGAGAACGATTCTAACGAACGACGCCATCCATAACGGGCGTGCATCCATCGCCGCCACGTGAGACCGACGCGAGGGCAGCGTCGCCAACTCGATCAGTACGAACCGAAGAGGCAAACGGGTTCACCTTCGACAACTCATGCACTATAGAACGGTGAGTTTCAAACGCATGATGCATCAATCGAATATTGAAGCGTTTCATACGCATAAATACGCTCTGTTATCGAATTGTAAGGTTCATGGAAAGAAATACAAGGTGAACGCCCCTACTAAAGCGCTTGAGCATCTGCAGCATCTCTGACAAGCGCCGTAGAATTGAGCTGTATTTGTGATTTGAAACGCTTCACTAGTTAGTATTTCTCCATTCAGCGCTCTTTTTACAAAAGAGATTGCTATGATGCGAATTGTTGGGTAAGGCCACCGCTTAAGGAGAGCAGAATGGCAAAGAAACCTGTCGTCAACCCTGCACCCCAAATCGTAGATTCTGTTGAATCCCTTGAGGCGAAGCTCGCGCGCATGCGCGAGGCCCAGGGGATTTTTGCTACGTATTCTCAGGAGCAGGTAGACAAAATCTTCTATGAGGCCGCCATGGCAGCCAACAAGGCCCGCATCCCGCTGGCCCGCATGGCTGTCGAGGAGACCGGCCGCGGCATCCTCGAGGACAAGGTGATCAAGAATCACTACGCCGCCGAGTACATCTACAACGCCTACAAGGACACCAAGACCTGCGGCGTTGTCGAGCGCGACGAGCCCCTCGGCATCACCAAGATCGCCGAGCCCATCGGCCTGGTTGGCGCCGTCATCCCCACCACCAACCCCACCTCTACCGCGATCTTCAAGTGCCTCATCTCGCTGAAGACCCGCAACGCCATCATCATCAGCCCGCACCCCGCTGCAGCGAAGTGCACCATCGCCGCAGCCAAGCTCGTCCTCGACGCCGCCGTCAAGGCCGGCGCTCCCGAGGAGATCATCGGCTGGGTCGATGTTCCCTCCATCGACCTCACCAACATGGTCATGCGCGATGTCGACATCATCCTGGCCACCGGCGGCCCCGGCATGGTCAAGGCTGCATATTCTTCGGGCAAGCCCGCCCTGGGCGTCGGCGCCGGCAACACCCCGGTCGTTCTCGACGACACCGCCGATATCAAGCTCGCCGTCAACTCCATCATCCATTCCAAGACCTTCGATAACGGTATGATCTGCGCCTCCGAGCAGTCCGTAACCGTCATCGACACCATCTACGACGAGGTCAAGGCCGAGTTTGCCCGTCGCGGTTGCTACTTCGTGAAGAAGGGCGCCGAGATGGAGGCCCTGCGCGAGGCCATGTTCAAGAACGGCGCGCTCGATCACCGCATCCCGGGCATGCCCGCCGCCAAGATCGCGGAGCTCGCCGGCATCGAGGTTCCCGCTAAGACCAAGATCCTGATCGCCGAGGTAGAGTCCACCGACCCCGAGAAGGAGGAGTTCTCCCACGAGAAGCTCTCCCCCGTGCTCGCCATGTACCACGCCGCCAACTTCCAGGAGGCTGTCGACAAGGCCGAGCACCTGGTGCTCGCAGGCGGCCCGGGCCACACCGCGTCGCTGTACGTGCACCCCGCTCAGAGCGAGAAGATCGCCCTGTTCGAGAACACCATGAAGGCCTGCCGCATCGTCATCAACACGCCCTCCTCTCAGGGCGGCATCGGCGACCTGTACAACTTTGGCATGAAGCCCTCGCTTACGCTGGGCTGCGGCTCCTGGGGTGGCAACTCCGTTTCCGAGAACGTAGGGGTGAAGCACTTGCTGAACGTTAAGACCGTGGCAGAGCGCCGCGAGAACATGCTCTGGTTCAGGGCTCCCGAGAAGGTTTACTTCAAGAAGGGCTGCACGCCCGTCGCTCTCGACGAGCTCGGCACCATCATGGGCAAGAAGCGCGCCTTCATCGTTACCGACCAGTTCCTCTTCAAGAACGGCAACACCCGCGCCATCGAGGCCAAGCTCGATGAGATGGGCATCGCGCACGACTGCTTCTACGACGTCGAGCCCGATCCCTCCCTGCAGTGCGCGCGCCGCGGTGCAGCCCAGATGGCCCTCTTCGAGCCCGATGTCATCATCGCTGTGGGCGGCGGCTCCGCTATGGACGCCGGCAAGATCATGTGGATGATGTACGAGCACCCCGAGTGCAACTTCGAAGATATGGCCATGGACTTCATGGACATCCGCAAGCGCATCTTCACCTTCCCCGAGATGGGCAAGAAGGCATACTTCGTCGCCGTTCCCACCTCCTCCGGCACCGGCTCCGAGGTCACCCCGTTCGCCATCATCACCGACAAGGACACCGGCATCAAGTGGCCGCTCGCCGACTACGCGCTGCTGCCCAACATGGCCATCGTCGACGTTGACAACGCCATGACCGCACCGCGCGGCCTCACCGCCGCCTCCGGCATCGACGTCATGACCCACGCCATCGAGTCCTATGTCTCCATCATGGCATCCGATTACACCCAGGGTCTCTCCATGAAGGCCGTCAAGCTGGTCTTCGAGAACCTGCCGTCCGCTTACGAGAACGGCGCCAAGGACCCGCATGCCCGCGAGGAGATGCATAACGCCTCCTGCATGGCCGGTATGGCGTTCGCCAACGCCTTCCTGGGCCTCAACCACTCCATGGCCCACAAGCTCGGCGCCTTCCATCACCTGCCCCACGGCATCGCGAACGCGATCATCCTCACCCGCGTCATGCGCTACAACGCCGCCGAGGCACCGGTCAAGATGGGCACCTTCTCCCAGTACCCCTACCCCAACGCTCTGCACAACTATGCCGAGCTCGCCCGCTACGCCGGCATCCAGGGTAAGGACGACAAGGAGGTCTTCGAGAACTTCGTCACCGCGCTCGAGGAGCTCAAGGAGACCATCGGCGTGAAGAAGACCATCGCCGACTACGGTGTCGACGAGCAGTACTTCCTCGACACCCTCGACGATATGGTCGAGCAGGCCTTCAACGACCAGTGCACCGGCGCTAACCCGCGCTACCCGCTGATGAGCGAGATCAAGGAGCTCTTCCTCGACGCCTACTACGGTCGCGAGCCGCAGTCCTACGAGGTCTAAGCCTCACTTGGGTATCCACCGTTCGAATGCCGCCGCTGGGCAGAATAAGACCCGGCGGCGGCCTCGAGCGAACTATGATGGTGCAAAACCTACAGAAAGGAAGGAAGCGCCATGATTCTTCCCGATTCCAAGACCCTCGTCGCCGAGCGCGGCAACAAGAAGGTATACGATCTGGGCGACAAGATGGCAAAGGTCTTCAACGCGACCAAGCCCGTCTCCGACGTATTCAACGAGGCCCTCAACCTCGCACGCATCAACGAGGCCGGCATCCGCTCGCCGAAGGCTCTCGAGGTTTCCGAGGTCGCGGGCGAGGGCTGGGGCATCCTCACCGAGAAGGTCCCGGGTGTTACGCTGGCCGAGAAGATGGCCGAGGATCCCAGCCGCTTCTACGAGTACCTCGAGCAGTTCGTCGATCTGCAGATCGAGATCCACGGCTTCCAGGCCCCGCTGCTCAACCGTCAGCGCGACAAGTACGCCCGTATGATCAACAGCCTCTCCCAGATCAACGCCACCACGCGTTACAACCTCATGGAGCGCCTCGACGGCATGAAGAAGGAGTTCCACGTCTGCCACGGCGACTTCAACCCCACCAACGTCATCGTCGGCGAGGACGGCAACCTCTACGTCTGCGACTGGGCCCACGCGACTCAGGGTTCCCCCGCCGCTGACGCCGCCATGACCTACCTGCTCTTCGCCCTCGAGGACAAGCAGCAGGCTGAGGCCTACCTGGAGCTCTATTGCGACCGCGCCGACGTTCCGATGCAGATCGTCCGTCGCTGGATGTCCATCGTCGCCGCCTCCGAGCTTGCTCGCGGCCGCGCCGACCAGGACGCCGAGTTCCTGCTTAGCTGGATCGACGTCGTCGACTACCAGTAACGTCGTCGCGCATCGCGCGGATCATCGACTAAAACCCGAAACCCCTGGAGAGCAGCGCCCTCCAGGGGTTTTGCTTTTTGGGAAGGGTCAGGCGCTCGAAGAAGGATCGTCAACCCGCTCATGAGCATGCAGACCTGGATGGAACGGGCATCCGGAAAGAGCCATCTGCAACGGCGAGCCCTACGAAATGCAAGCGCCGTCGCCAATCACCCATGCACCGACCGTGCCGGAATGGCACGTGAAGACGCCATGGGGGTAATCGAGCTCATTCGAGATCCCAAGATCGCTGAGCAGCGGGACGGACGCATGGTCGAGCTCCCACCTCATCGCAGATTCCGAAATGACGCAATCCGTGCTCAAGGGAATGAATGAGAACGTGCTGCCTTGATACGAGCCCACATCCCACTCTTCCCCCGCATGAAGAATGGTTCCAACGAAGCCGTCCTCCACCATCATCACGCGACCTCTCCAGGCACAAAGCCGCCCCAACGCCGCAAGGTAATGATCGGGCCTCCCGCCTGAAAGATTCATGCATACGATATCAACGGGCCCCAGCCGCTCCAAGATCGCTTTCAGCGCGAGATCAAGATCGGTCGCATCTTTATGGACGTCGTACAGCTCGATTTCCGTACCTGCGAGCTCTGATTCCAACTCCATGCTCCGCTTGCACCGCGCGCTTCGCGCAGAGGACGCGACGGGCGCCGCAACTTGAGAGCGTATGGCGGCCTGCATGGCGGGACTGGACGAATCGGCATCGCCGCAGAATAGATGCGGCACGACGCCGGCCTCGCGCAAGGTGTCGATCCCACCGTCGACCGCAACGATGTATCCGCACAATCCGGCTACCTTCTTCAGCAGCTCGGTCGATGATCGATCCGGCGAACCCCCTACGACGAGCGCCCGCATCAGGCCTCACCCTTCCGATAGGCAAGAAGAACATCAAGAGACAGATCCTCGAATTCGTCGATGAAGATCTCGCACTCCGACCTGACATCCTCGCGCTTCGACCGGCCAGCGGGGTCGAAGATCCCGACGCGACGATACCCTCCATCCCCCGCGCCCTTCAGGCCGAAGTAGGCATCCTCGAAAACCCAGACCTCGCTATGATGGGGCTCTTCGGTTCCGAAGACGCCACAAAGGCGCTTGAGCGCCAGGTCATAGACGTCGGGAAAACCCTTGGGACGCTCCACCTCGCCGGTTGTGGTGATACCGCAGAAATAATCCAACAGCCCGTTGCGCTCCAATCCGATTTCAAGAAGATGCCGGGGCGTCGAGCTGGCGATGCACATGGGAATGCCCGCACGGCGCGCCTCATCGAGAAAGCTGCGAACCCCCCCGCGCGCTTCAATCGCATGCGCGTACCGTTGGCGAAGCAGGGCATCCATCTGCTCGAACACCTCTTCACCAGAGGAGCAGATGCCCCATACGTCATGGTAGGCGCGGCACTCCTCTTCAAGGGATATGTGCTCGAAACGAGCGAAGTCATCGGAGGTCACCTGAATACCGTGGGCGTTGATAAATTCAGGTTGGATGCTCAACCACATGCCCATGGAATCGAGCAAGGTTCCGTCGCAATCGAAGATGAATGCCTTGGGGTTTGCCGCTGTATCTACCATGACTCACCAATCAAAAGATTACAGTTTTGAAAATCTGTTAAATATACTACAACGGTTTCTTGAAGTAGGGATTATTTTTAGCGTACGAGCACGCGGCCTATGATAGAAACTTGTTATAGACCTGTAAACAAAAGCGTGTTACTAAAATAGATACCGCGTTTTAACTGCACAGATGTCGCTCAAAGAATAATTCAGCCCTTCCCGCGGCTTGTCGGCAAAAAGATCACTGCAGCGTGCTACATTATGTAAGTGTCACAGGTTCCACACATGCATGATGGTGGAGCACGTACTGCCCGATCTTGATGGATGTATGCATGTTGAGCCCGCGACTTCGCTTACTTAGGAGACGCGGCATAGCCGCCGAAAGATGGGACGGATACTTTGAGCACTAAAAAAGCTGCTTCCGCATCTCAGCAACCTTGTCTCATGATCACCGATGACGACCTCCACCTTTTCTCAGAAGGCTCGTGGCAAAAGAGCTGGCAGAAAATGGGTGCTCATCCTGATACGCGAAACGGTCAGGCAGGCTGGTCCTTCCGCGTATGGGCACCGGAAGTCGCAAGCGTTCACGTCGTAGGCGATTTCAACGCATGGGATCCGAAGGCCGCTCCGCTTGTCCAGATTAGGAACAGCGGCCTGTGGGAGGGATTCATCCCGGATCTCAACCAAGGCGACCTATATAAATACGTCGTCGAAACGGAAGATGGCGATCTGCTCTATAAAGCAGATCCCTATGCGTTTTATTCCGAACAAGCCCCCGGCACCGCATCCAGGCTCTGGGACATCGACGGTTACGCCTGGAAAGACGGCGCCTGGATGCGCAAGCGCTCCAATCGAGACCACATGCATAGCCCGCTGAACATCTACGAGGTGCATCTCGGATCATGGAAGCGCCATGGCGACGAACCCCAGGGCGAACCCCGGGAAGATGGCACCTATCCAGGCCCGGGCGACCCCTTCCCGGCTCAACGCGGAAAGTTCTACAGCTATGACGACCTCTCCGTCGAGCTCGTCGAGTACGTGAAGAAGATGGGCTACACGCATATCGAGGTCATGCCCGTCATGGAGCACCCCTTCGACGGCTCATGGGGATACCAGGGTACGGGTTACTACGCCGCCACCTCGCGCTACGGCACGCCGCAGCAGTTCATGCATTTCGTCGAAGCGTGCCACAAAGCCGGGATCGGCGTCATCCTCGACTGGGTTCCCGGGGGCTTCTGCGCGGACGCCCAGGGCCTGTCCACGTTCAACGGCCACATGCTCTACGAACGCGAGATCCATCCAAACTGGGGTACGCATAAATTTGATTTCGGCCGCCCCGAGGTCGTGAGCTTCCTGCTGTCCAACGCGCTGTTCTGGATCGAGATGTTCCATGCCGACGGCATCCGCATGGACGGCGTCTCGAGCATGCTCTATCTCAACTTCGGCGTCGATAACCCCGCTGATAAGAAGTTCAACAAGTACGGCACCGAAGAGGACCTCGATGCATCGGCCTTCATCCGCACGGTCAACGAAGCCGTCGGAGAAGCTCATCCAGACGTCATGATGATCGCTGAGGAATCGACCGCATGGCCCCTGGTGACCTATCCGCCCGCAGACGGCGGATTGGGCTTCCACTACAAATGGGACATGGGCTGGATGAACGATACGCTGCATTACATGCAAACCGATTTTCCATGGCGCCCCGGGAATCATCGACTCCTCACGTTCTCGATGATGTACGCGTTCAACGAGAACTTCGTACTTCCGCTCTCCCATGACGAAGTGGTAAACGGCAAGTGCTCCCTGATCGGCAGGATGCCCGGAGATCCCTGGCGCCAGTTCGCCGGACTGCGCTCGCTTGCGTTCTACCAGATGATGCATCCCGGTGCCAAACTCAACTTCATGGGCAACGAGCTCGGAATGTTCATCGAATGGCGCTACTACGAGGCGCTTCAGTGGTTCCTTGCGAACGATTTCGAAACCCATGCCCATCAACAGGCATTCATAGAGGCCCTCAATCATTTCTACCTCAAGGAAGCCGGCTTGTGGCACTTTGCATACGAATCGCAGGGATTCGATTGGATCGACGCAGATAACGACAAGCAATCCATCATCTCCTTCGTGCGCCGCGGCAAGAAACCCGCTGACGACCTGCTCGTCATCATCAATTTCGACCCCGCATCGTACGAGACGTTCCGCATGGGCGTTCCGCGCGAGGGCGACTGGAAGCTCGTCTTCAATACCGACGATCCCGCATACGGCGGCAGCGGCTACCAAACCGTCGAGATGGCATCCAGCCAGCCCGTTGCCTGGAACGGGCGCAAGGACTCGATCGAGATCTCCCTGCCCGGCATGGGCGGCCTCGTCTACAAGCGCGTGAGGAAGTCCTCCTACGTGCCTCCGAAGGCAGCAACCAAGACCCGCGCCCGAACCGTCGCGAAACGAGATGCGGCCACCGAGCACCCCGTCGAACCCGCTGCCGGCAAGCGCGAGGCGGCTGGAAGATCCAGCTCCCCCGAAGGCACCGCGGACGAGACCGGCTCCGCCGTCTCGCGCACACCGGCTGCGCCCAAGGCATCGAGAACGCGCCCGGCGAAAAAGCCCGCTGCGAAGCGCCCGAGGTCAAAGTAACCAATCGAGCAGGACCTCCCTGCTCGCGAGATTGATGGGGCGTGCAACCGCCACGCCTCATCGCCTGCGAAAGGAAACCATGAACAAGATCTTCGAAAACAAGCAAGCATTCATCGAGGAGTACCGCGAAGCGGTCAAGGCGCTCTCGGGCAAGAGCTTCGAGATCACCAGCGATATCGATCGCTTCAACGCGCTCGCGGGCCTGATCGCTTCAAAGGCGCGCGCCGTCTCCGCAGAGACCGATAAGCGTTTCGAGAAGGATGGCAAGAAGCGCGTCTACTATTTCTCCATCGAGTTCCTCATCGGGCGGTTGCTCGACAACTACCTGATCAACTTCGGTGTACGCGATATGGTCGCCGAGGCCCTCTCCGACATGGGTTGCAACCTCGATGAGATCTGCCGCCTTGAACCCGATGCGGCGCTCGGCAACGGCGGCCTGGGCCGTTTGGCGGCGTGCTTCCTCGACTCCATGGCCCACGAGGGGATCGCAGGCTACGGCAACGGCATGCGCTATCGCTACGGCCTCTTCAAGCAAGAGATCGTCGACGGACGCCAGGTCGAGGTCGCGGACGAATGGCTTTCGAAGGGCTATCCGTGGGAGGTGCGCCGTCCCGACAAGGCCGTTCGCATCGGCTTCGGCGGCCACGTCGTCTCCCATACCGAGGGCGATCGCGTCTTCTATGCCGTCGAGGACACGCAGGACGTCCTCGCCGTCCCCTACGACATCCCGGTCGTCGGCTTCGGCGGCGAGACGGTCAACAAGCTGCGCGTCTGGAGCGCCGAGCCCATCGACGAGCACTTCGACCTGGATGCCTTCAACCGCGGCGAATACGCGATAGCCGATGCGAACCGCGCCGATGCCGAGGCGATCTCGGCGATCCTGTATCCCAACGACGCCGGCGAGCACGGCCGCCTGCTTCGCCTGAAGCAGGAATACCTCTTCGTATCGGCCGGACTCAAAACCGCGCTCGACGTGTTCCGCCGCGAGCACGGCAGCGATTGGAAGAAGCTCCCCGATTACGTCGCCATCCACACCAACGACACCCATCCCGCCATGTGCGGACCCGAGCTGATGCGCGTCCTCATGGATGAGGAGCGCCTCACCTGGGACGAAGCGTGGGACATCGTTACCAGGACCATCTCCTACACGAACCACACCATCCTTCCCGAGGCGCTCGAGAAATGGCCCATCGCGACCTTCAAGAAGCTCCTCCCCCGCGTCTACGACATCATCGATGAGATCAATCGTCGCTGGCGCGACGGCTTCGACACCACCCAGGACGGCTGGCAGGAGCGCCTGCGCAAGACCTCCGTGCTCTGGGACGGAGAAGTGCGCATGGCGAACCTCTCCGTCATCTGCAGCCACTCGGTTAACGGCGTGGCAAAGATCCATACCGACATTCTCAAGCGCTCGGTCCTCAACGACTTCTACGCGCTCACGCCGTCCAAGTTCAACAACAAGACCAACGGCATCACGCCCCGCCGCTTCCTCGCCGAGGCGAACCCGACGTACGCGAAGCTCATCAGCGAGGCCATCGGCGATGGATGGATGGACGATGCCGAGGAGCTCAAGAAGCTCGTCGAATTCGAGAACGACCCCTCCTTCCTGCTGCGCGTCGCGCATTCCAAGCGCCAAAACAAGGTCCGACTCGCCCGTTACGTCCGCCGCGAGTGCGGTTTCTCGATCGACCCCGACTCGATCTTCGACGTTCAGGTCAAGCGCTTCCATGCGTATAAGCGCCAGCTCATGAACATCATGAAGGTTATGGATATCTATAACCGCTTGATCAGCGACTCGAGCTTTACGGTTCAGCCCACCACGTTCATCTTCTCGGGCAAGGCCGCTTCAAGCTATACCTTCGCGAAGGAAGTCATTCGCCTTATCAATTCCGTCGCCGAGGTCGTCAACAACGACCCGCGCGTCAATGACCTGATCAAGGTGTGCTTCATTCCGAATTTCCGCGTTTCGAACGCGCAGCTCATCTACCCCGCCGCCGAGATCTCCGAGCAGATCTCCACGGCCGGCAAAGAGGCTTCGGGCACTTCGAACATGAAGCTCATGATGAACGGCGCCATCACGCTCGGCACCATGGATGGCGCGAACATCGAGATCGCCCAGCTCGCCGGCGTCGAGAACGAGAAGATCTTCGGTCTCACCACCCCCGAGGTAGAGCAGCTTCGCGCGAGCGGCAGCTACTTCGCATGGGACGTCGTGAACGCCGACCGCAACCGCTTGGGTCGCGTTATGGACGAGCTCACCGATGATACGTTCGCCGCACTCTCCGGCAACTTCGAAAGCATTCATACTGAGATCATGTCCAACAACGACTATGACCTCGTCTTGAAGGACTTCCACTCCTACGTCAAGGCATGGGAGGAACTTACCTCTTCGTACGCTGACACGAGGGATTGGAACCGCCGAGCGCTGCATAACACCGCTATGTCCGGCTGGTTCTCAAGCGATCGCACCATTCGCGAGTATCGCGACGAGATCTGGCACGCATAGGGAGCGGCACCCGGTCTGGGGAAGGAAATTGTAGGCTCAGCACGTTATGAGAGGAAAGGTTCGATGAGCAAGAAAGAATGCATCGCGATGCTCCTCGCCGGAGGACAGGGAAGCCGGTTGGGGGCGCTCACTTCCAAAATCGCTAAGCCGGCCGTCTCGTTCGGCGGCAAGTTCAGGATTATCGACTTCTCGCTGTCCAACTGCGCGAACTCGGGAATCGACACGGTGGGCGTACTCACCCAGTACCGCCCCTACCAGCTGCATGAATACGTGGGGTCCGGTCGTCCCTGGGATCTGGCCGAGCACGGGTCGGGCGTGTCCATCCTGCCGCCGTACGCCACGCAGGACGGCGGCGCCTGGTACGCCGGAACGGCGGACGCCATCACGCAGAATCTCGACTACATCAAGGCTCACGACCCCGCATATGTCCTGATTCTTTCCGGTGATCACCTGTACCGCATGGACTATCGCAAGATGCTCGAGAGCCATATCGAGCACGAGGCCGATCTCACGGTGTCGGTCATGCCGGTACCCTGGGAGGAAGCGAGCCGCTTCGGCATCATCACCGCCAATCCCGACGACGGTCGCATCGAGAAGTTCACCGAGAAGCCCGAGAAGCCCGATTCAAACCTCGCTTCCATGGGCATCTACATCTTCAGCACCGACGTCCTCGTCGCCGCCCTCGAGGAAGACGCGCTCGACCAGCGCTCCAGCCATGACTTCGGTAAGGACATCATCCCGAAGCTGCTCAACGACGGCAAGCGCCTCTACACGTACGAGTTCCACGGGTTCTGGAAGGATGTAGGCACCATCTCCAGCTTCCATGAGACGTCGATGGACCTGCTGGGCGAGAATCCCGAATTCGACCTCTTCGACAAGTCCTTCCCCATCATGAGCAACGACTCGACCCGTCCGCCGCACTTCATCGGACCCGACGGCCATCTCGATGACTGCCTGGTGTCGAACGGCTGCCGCATCTACGGAACCGTGCGCCACTCCATCCTCTCCACCGACTGCGTCGTGGGAGAGCGCGCCATCGTCGAGGATTCCGTTCTCCTCCCCGGCGCCGTCGTCAAGGACGGCGCACATGTCGTACGCGCAATCCTGGGCGAGAACGCCGTGGTCGAAGAGGGCGTCAAGCTCGGCAGCGTCGATTCTACGAAGGATACGGCCGTCGTTGGCAACGACGTCGTCATCGGAAAGGGGGAATGATCCGATGATCAACCGCAAGGCTATCGGATATATCACCGCTAACTACACCAGCAAGGATAAAAGCGCGCTTTTGGAGAGCAGGCCGCTCGCGAGCTGCCCCTTCATGGGCCGCTACCGCCTGATCGACTTCCCGCTCTCCAACATGATGAACGCGGGCATCCGCACCGTCGGCGTCGTGCTTCCGGGCAACTACCGCTCCCTCGTCGACCACCTCGGCTCCGGCCGCGAGTGGGAGCTCGACCGCAAGAAGGGCGGCCTGTTCCTGCTGCAAGGCAACGCCTACGGTACCGCAAAGCACGGGCTGCGCTTCCTGCTGCGCGACATCATCTCGAACAAGATGATGTTCCAGCGCGCCACCGAGCCCTATGTCGTCATGAGCGGCACCAACATCGTGTTCAACATGGACCTCTCAGACGTCATCGACGCCCATGAGCGCAGCGGGGCCGGCATCACGATGATCTACACGCGCGCCGATCGTTCGGTAGACGACGCCACCCGCCTCGAAATCGGCGATTGTGGCCGCATCCAGTCGGTCAGCGGCGGATGCGCGTATGGCGATGCGGAGTTCCTCGATTGCTTCGTCATCGGCCGCGACGTTCTCCTCGAGATCTGCGAGAACTATGCGAGCGCAGACTACCTCGACCTGTTCGAGGCCATCAAGGACGATTTCGCCCGCATCGATGTCTGCAGCTACGAGTTCAAAGGCCTCGCAGTTGGCATGTTCAACGAGGAGACCTACTACAAGCGCAGCATGGAGATGCTCAATCCCGATATCATGCACCAGCTGTTCACCCACGACCGCCCCGTCATGACGAAGGCCCACGATGTCGCGCCGGCGAAATACGCGTCCGGCTCGAACGCCTGCAACTCCTTCATCTCTGCAGGCTGCCGCATCCACGGCACCGTACGCAACTCCATCCTCTCCCGCGACGTCGTCGTCGAGAGCGGAGCGAGCGTTAGCAACGCGATCATCATGCAATCCTGTGTAATCAAGGCAGGGGCACGCGTGGACCACGCCATCATCGATAAGAACAACATCGTTCACGCGAATACCGAACTGCGCGGTACGCCCGAGGCGACTCTTGTCGTGCCCAAGGTTCCGCTTCGCTAGCCAACACGAGCGAATAGGCACGTCCCTACCAACCTGGAAATCGCCGCTCGAACCCCGGGCGGCGATTTCCTACCTACCTCTTTCATTGGAGAATGCATGTCGAACACGAAGAAGATGAAGGTGCTGTTTGCATCAGCCGAAGCCGCGCCGTTCGTCAAGACCGGCGGATTAGGCGATGTAGCGGGGTCGCTTCCCGCCTCCCTGAACGAAGCGGGCGCGGAAACCATCGTGATGGTACCGCTTTACAGCACCATCCCCGCACGATTCAAGGACCAGATGGAGTTCATCACCAGCTTCTATGTGAGCCTGGGCTGGAGAAACGAATATTGCGGGCTCAAGCGCCTCGTTCACAACGGCGTCACCTACCTGTTCGTCGACAACGAACGCTATTTCGGCCGCGACTACCCCTACGGGTTCTTCGATGATGGCGAGCGGTTCGCATTCTTCTCGAAGGCGATCACCGAGAGCATCCAGTACCTCCCGGACGGATTCACCCCTGATATCCTGCACTGCAACGACTGGCATACGGCGCTCGCCCCCGTCTTCCTTCGCGAGTTCTACCAGGGAATGCCGACATACGAGAACATCAAGACCGTGTTCTCCATTCACAACATCGCTTTCCAAGGTCAGTTCAGCGCCAAGGTTCTCGAGGACATCTGCGGGCTTGCGCATATTCCCGCAGCGGCTTTCCAGCTGACCTGCGGCCCCGACGCCGTCAACTACATGCAGGGCGCCTTGAACTACACGGATGCCATCACGACCGTCTCCCCCACCTATGCCGGCGAGATCCAGTCGCCTGCTTATGGCGAGCATCTTGACGGCGTGCTGCGTCGCAGGCGCGAGAGCCTCCAGGGCATCGTCAACGGAATCGACGTCGACCACTTCAATCCCGAAACCGACCCCGCCATCGCTCATAACTTCTCTGTCTCCGACCGATCCGGCAAGGCAGCCTGCAAGGCAGCGCTTCAGGAGGAGCTGGGGCTGACCGTCCGCACCGACCAGCCGCTCATGAGCATGGTCACGAGGCTCACGCGTCAAAAGGGCATGGACCTCGTCACCTACTCGCTCGACCGCATCCTCTCGAACGGCGTGCAGGTCGCCGTCCTCGGCACCGGTGACCAGGAGTACGAGAACGCCCTGCGCTACTTCGCATCGAAGTATCCCGGCCAGATGGCGGCTCGGATCCAGTTCGACCCCGCGCTGTCCCAGCGCATGTACGCCGGCTCCGACTTGTTCCTCATGCCCTCCCTCTTCGAGCCCTGCGGCCTGTCCCAGATGATCGCGATGCGCTATGGCACGCTGCCCGTCGTACGCGAGACCGGCGGACTCAAGGATACGGTCATCCCGTACAACTACGAGACCGGCGAGGGAACGGGCTTCTCGTTCGCCAACTTCAACGGCGACGAGATGGGTGATGCGGTCTTCCGTGGGGCGCGCCTGTTCTGGGACAACCACGACGCATGGGAGAACGTGGTGACGCAAGCCATGCAGCAGGACTTCAGCTGGACCAGATCCGCGGCCAAGTACATGGATCTGTACTACTGGCTGCGCCCCGATATCCCTCATTGGATCCCCGAGGCCGAAGCCCCTGGCAAACCCGAGGAGCCCGTTGCAGACGAGAGCGGCGAGAGCCCCACTCCGAAGAAAGCCCCAGCCAAGAAGGCAACCGCCCGCAAGACGGCGACCAAGCGCGCGAGCACCACGGCGAAACGCGCTGCCAAGGCGACTGCAACGAAGTCGGAACCCGCGAAGCAGGACGAGGCAGCAGCCGATACGGAGACGAAGCCGGCGACGAAACCCGCCGTGAAGCGAGCCGCCCGCAAGACGGCAGCAGCGAAGAAGGCCGAGGCGGCACCCGTCCAAGTCGAGCTCGACTTGGACGCGGTCGAATCTCCCGACGCCAAGGAGGTTAAGCCCGCGCCGAAGAGGACCGCGACGCGCAAGGCTGCCGCCGCCAAGAAGACCAGCGCCTCGACTGCAAAATCCACCCCTGCGACGAGTCCCGACGCCGCCGTAGAGCAAGCCCCGATCGCGACGGCATCGGCTGCGAAGACGCCCGCTCGCAAGACGACCGCGACGGCATCGGCTGCGAAGACGCCTGCTCGCAAGACGACCGCGACGGCATCGGCTGCGAAGGCGACCGCAACGAAGGCGCCCGCGCGAACGACGACCGCCAAGGCAAAGCCCGAGAAGACCGAGTCCGCAGAAATCGAGGCGGAGCCCGCGTCCGCAGCCGCGAAACCCGCCGCAAAGGCGCCGGCTGCCAAGACCGCCCCGAAAAAGAGCGGTGCCGCAAAACGCGCAACCGTTGAGTCCCCAGCCACTGTAAAGACTGCGACGACCGCGCCCGCTCCCGCCACCAAGGCTGCGCCCAAGGCAGCGGCGCCCAAGGCAGCGGCGCCCAAGGCAGCGGTGCCCAAGGCGGCAGCGCCCAAGGCTCCCGCCGCCAAGGCAGCGGCTGAAAAGACCGAGTCGGTCAAACCTGCAGCATCCAAAGGCGTGAAGGCCGAGACGAAATCCGCTGCGGCGAGCAAGGCATCGAACGCAACAAGCACCGTCACCACCGAAACGGCAACCGTGAAACCCGAAACCGCCTCAGACGCCGAAGCCCCCACCGCCAAGGCGAAGCCCACGGCAAAGAAGGTCCCTGCAGCGCGTAAGACGACGAAGCGCCGCTAAGACGATATCCGACGCGCATCTCCCCGATGCCCCCGTGCCCTATCTGATTATGAGCGCGGGGGCATTCCCCTCTTCAGCAGCCACCCCGGTGGGCATTGCCTATAATGGGATGGTAACGTGTTCGCACCCCCTTTCGCATGCCGCGCTGCCCGCATGCGAATGTAGGAGGATTCCCTTATCATGAAATTCATTCATAACAGCCGCTTGACGCGATACCGCACGCCCTACGGCGCGGTCGTCGCGGGCACAGCGGTCGAGCTTTCCGTACAGGCATGCGATTGCGATATCGACCGCACGTCCATCACGCTTCGCACATGGGTCGATGGCGAAGGGGAATCCCTTCATCCCATGGACCATGTTGGAGGCGGCCTGTTCACCGTTTCGCTTCCCTGCTCAGAGCCCGCGCTCGTCTGGTATCGGTTCAATATCGACTTGCTGGATGGCGCCAGCACCTATCTCGGAGCGCCCAACGGGGCGACGGGTGGCGAAGGGGTCATATACGATTACGCCGACGCCCCATCCTTCCAAATCACCGTTTACAAGCATCGCCAGACGCGGCCAACCTGGTATGAGCGGGGCATGGTCTACCAGATCTTCCCCGATCGGTATCGCCGCGATGCAGACTGGCGCGAGCGCGCGGTCAAAGAGGTCGAGAAGCCGCGACGCGGACCTGGCAAGCGCATCGTCTGGGACTGGAACACGCCGCCGGTATATGATCGAGCCGCCGACGGCTCGATTCGCACCTGGGACTTCTACGGCGGCTCCCTCGAGGGGATCCGCATGGACCTTCCGCGCTTGAAGGAGATGGGCATCACCGCCATCTACCTGAACCCCATATTCAAGGCGGCGAGCAACCATCGCTACGACACCGGAGACTACCTCGCCATCGACCCCATGCTGGGCACGAAGGAGGACTTCGAGCGCCTTGCGAGCGAGGCTCGCTCGATGGGCATCAGCATCATTCTCGACGGCGTCTTCAACCACACCGGCGACGACTCCCTGTATTTCAATCGCTACGGAAACTACGACAGCGTCGGCGCTTGGGAAAACGAGGCGTCACCCTGGCATGATGCGTTTCATTTCCACGATGACGGAACGTATGACGCATGGTGGGGCATCGGCAACATGCCGGCGCTCAACGAGGACTGCCCGCTCGTCCGCGACCTCATCTTGGGCGAGAACGGCGTTATCCGGACCTGGCTTCGCGCCGGCGCCCGCGGATGGCGCCTCGACGTCGCCGACGAGCTGAGCGACGAGCTCATACGCGACATCAAGTCCGCGACCCTCGAGGAATGCCCCGACGGGCTGTTGCTCGGCGAGGTCTGGGAAGACGCCTCGAATAAGATCAGCTACAGCAAGCTGCGCACCTACCTGCAGGGAGACGAGCTCGATTCGGCGATGAACTACCCGTTCCGCGACATGGTCCTGGGCTTCCTCGTCGGCGATGAAACGGCCTACCAGGCCGCCGAGCGCATCGAGACGCTGCGAGAGAACTATCCGCCGGAAGCGCTGAAATGCGCCCTCAACCTGCTGGGCAGCCATGATAAGCCCCGTATCGCCTCCGTCCTCGGCGATGGCCCCGACGAATCCCAGATACCCGAAAGCGAACGCGGGCGCTTCAGGCTCGACGAGAACACGCTCGGCCGCGCCAAGAGCAGGTTCTGGCTCGCGACCCTCCTTCAGATGACGCTCCCCGGCGTCCCGTCCATCTATTACGGCGATGAATTCTGCCTCGAGGGGCTATCCGATCCAGGCAACCGCCGCACGCTGCCCAAACAAGAGGATATTCGCGATCGCGACATGCTCAACATGATCCGCAATGCCTCCGGCCTGCGTACGGCGCTTCCGTTCATCATCGACGGCACGCTGCAGGCGCGCGCGCTCAACGACGATGTCCTGTGTATCAAGCGGCGCGGCGCCGACGGCCAGATGGTCACCGTGCTCGTCAACAAGAGCCTGTCGAACACCCGCGTTGTCCGCGTGCCCATAGAAAACGATAGCGCCATCGATCTGCTGAGCGGTAACGACCTCATGCGGGGCACCGACGGCTGCGCCGAGGTCAAGCTCTGGCCCCTCGGTTCGTCGGTCATCTACGCCAACAAAAGGGAGCGCCTGCAAAAGCCGCTCGAGCCCGGTGCGGGAGTGATAGCGCACATCACCTCGATACCCAATCGACGCGGGGAGAAGGGGACCTTGGGAGCGCCCGCCCGCCGCTTCATCGACCATCTTGCCACGATGGGGTTCAAATATTGGCAGGTCCTGCCCGTAAATCCCATCGACTCCTTCGGTTCGCCCTATGCGGGTCCCTCCGCCTTCGCGGGCAATACCGCCCTGCTGTACGAGAGCGATAGCGAGCTACGCCAATCATTCGCCGCGTTCAAAGCTGCGGGCGGCTTGAAGAGCCCGGAATACCTCCGCTTCGCGCGCGAAAACGAGCAATGGCTCGATTCGTACTGCGCATACATGACGCTGAAGGAGACCCACCAGGGAGCCTCGCGCCACAGCTGGCCGGCGACGCAGCAGCGCTATTCGATCGGCATGCTGTCCGATGTCCGCTATGCAGAGTTCGCCGAGTTCCATGCATACGCCCAATTCCGCTTTGATCAGGAATGGCAGGAGATGCTCGACTACGCCCACCAGCGCGGCATCCTGATCATCGGCGATATTCCCATGTATGTCTCGGACGACTCGGCGGACGCTTGGTCCGAGCCCGGCATGTTCTCCCTTGGGAAGGACGGGAAGCCCTATGAGATCGCCGGCGTACCACCCGACCGCTTCTCGGCGACGGGCCAGGTATGGGGCAACCCGACCTACCGCTGGGATAGCATGAAGCAGGATGGCTATGTCTGGTGGATGGCCCGCCTGCGCCGGGCCTTCAAGCTCTACGATTACGTCAGGCTCGACCATTTCCTCGGCTTCCAGAACTACTTCGGTATCCCCGCGGGCGGGACGGGAGCAGAGGGCCGCTGGCTGCCGGGTCCCGGAATCGAGTTCTTCGAACACGCCTTCAAGGAGTTCGGCCCCCTGCCGTTCATCGCAGAGGACCTCGGCCTGCTCACGCCTGCCGTACGCGCCCTTGTTGCAGAATGCGGCTTCCCCGGGATGGACGTCCTCGAATTCGCCGACTACGATGTTCGTCACGAGATACACCCGCACAACGACAAGGTGCTCTACACCTCGACGCACGATACCTCCACGCTCGCGGGATTCGTCGGCAGGTCCTTCTGCTCCGACAACGACGAACAGGGCGCTCGCTACTTAACCGAGGAGATTCTCACGCGCTCCCTGGCGAGCGATGCCCGCGTCGTCATGATGCAGCTCCAGGATGCGATGCTCCTGGGCGACGAGGCTCGCATGAACAGGCCGGGAATCGCCGAGGGCAACTGGAACTGGCAGGCCGATGAGAAGCAGATCGCCGAAGTCGAGCATTCCGTTGCCGCCATGCTCATGGAAGCAGGGCGGTTTAACGGCGGCGAAGCGGTTTCCCCGCGCTAAGAGCTCGTGTTTTCGGGTACAGTAGCCCATGATGACAACAGCGCCCGTTGAGAATCGAAGGATTCCAGCGGGCGCGATCTTGCTTGAGAAAGGCATCTCCGACTATGGCACGTTATGATTACCGCTGCACCGAATGCGGAACGGTCTTCGAAGTCGAACACGGCATGACCGAGCATCCGAGCATCACCTGCCCCGACTGCGGCAAGCCCGCCGAAAAGGTGTTCAGCGCAAGCGGAATCAAATTCGAGGGCAGCGGCTTTTACAACACCGATATGAGGGGCGGCGGGTCCAGCACCGCGGCGACGAGCTCGCCGGCAGCGCAGACGTCATGTGGCTGCGCGGATTGCCCGCACAAGGACGCCTAGCGCCGAGAGCGCGCTCGCGCTCGCTAGGAGCAGCGTACCAAGCGAGCGCAGAAATGGCCGTCGGCCGCCCCGGCGCATGGAATGCTCTGCAGAAACCCGTCCTCACCAGCCAGCGATCGAACGCGAGCGAAAACGTCCTCGAAACCGGGCTGATGCAGCATCTGCGCGTCGGTAACGGAGGCGAGCGAAAACCCTGAACCCTCCTCCGATGACAGGAACGCCTCGACGACCGCAGCGTTTTCGGAGCGTAGCACGGAACAGGTGGCATAAACCAGCTCCCCGCCCGCATCGACGCGCCTGGCGGCAGCCTTGAGAAGCTGGAGCTGCAACGATGGGAGCTCGCGCTCGATATCGCGGCGCGTGAGGCGCCAAGGTATCTCGGGATGTCGACGCATCGTGCCCGTGCCGGAGCACGGCGCGTCGACGAGCACGGTATCGAACCGCACGGTCGCCCCCGCCTGTTCATCGAGCGGTCTCAAAACGATATCCAGATCGGTCGCATCGCCCGCATAGGCCTCGATACCGCTGAATCCGGCGGCGGCAAGGCGTGCGAGGTTTTGAGCGCATTTCCCCTCGAACAAATCGACCGCAACATGATGGCGCCCGCCGAAACCGGCTCGCAGGGCCTGGCAGGTCATGACGAACGTCTTCGTTCCACGACCGGCGCCGATCTCCAAACACGAGCCGGCACGCGTCGCGAGCGTCGCCACGAGCTGGGCGTGTTCATCGGAAACCACCAGCGATGCATCGTCGAGCAAGCCCGAACGCAGCAATGACGACGGACGGGACGGGACGATGCAACCAGGGAAGCGCTCGATGGAATCCATCGCGATGCGCGGGTCCTCGCAGCCAGGATGCACATGGAACGCAATGGGCGCGGGGTCGAGCTGGGCCGCGCACAGCAAGCGCATACGGTCCTCGCCGATGGATGCGCCGATGGATCTGGCCAACCATACCGGCAAGCCCGCGCCGCGCGCTTCCTGAACGATACCGCGCTGATCCGCTACGGCATCGGAGGCGGCAAGGAAGCCGGGCGCAGCCAGCGCGACGCGTCGGAGCACCGCATTCGCCAGCGAAGCGGCGGCGGAAGCCTGGGAGCGCACGAGCTCTACACCCTGGCTCACCGCCACCTCGGTCGGTGTCGAGAGATAGAGAAGCTCGAATACGGCCAAGCGCAGCGCCATCCGAACGCGAGGAGAGACCTTACCCGGCTTATCGAGATGCTGCGCGAGCAGGTCATCCAAGCAGCCGACCGTGGCGGTGACGCCGAGCGCCAGGCGCTGGGCGAACGCGTCGTCGCGCGCGTCCAGATTCCACCGCGAACGAGCCGTTTTCAGAACCTCGCGCGTATACGCATCGCGCTGCTCGGCCTCGATCAGGACGGCGAGCGCGGCCGTGCGTGCCGGAGTCGCCGCGCTGGAACGAGAGGATCTTCGACTCGCGCCGTTCGTACGCTTCCCCATTATTGCAGCAGCCCCCACTCGCCCGAGGAATCGCGTTGCCCCGCCGTCCAGGCAGCGGCCGGCATCGCGCGCTTGCCATCGGGCTTCACCTCAAGGACTTCGAACGAACCATCCGCGCAGCCGAGGAACAGTCGCTTACCCGAGATGGCGAAGCGACCCGGCTCGACCTTCTCGTCGGCGGGAGCAGCGGAGAGAACGCGCAACGGTTTCCCGGCGATCTGGCAACGAGCGGGCGCCGCATCGGAAGAGGCGAAGACACGACGGACATTGGACTGGGCATCCAGAGAAGAGTCGAGCTTCATCTCCTGCTTAGAGATCTTAGCGGCATGGGTGACCAGGGATTCATCCTGTTCGGTCCACGCAACCGTACCGTCGACGACCGAGGGGAGAACCCGCACGAGGAGGTCGCCGCCGAGCGAGGCGAGCTCGGCCGTCAACTCGTCGGCCGTCTTACCGGAAACGCCGCACGATGCCTGGGCGCAATAGTCCCCCGTATCGACGCCATGGCCGATGCGCATGATGGAAACGCCGGTCTCGGCATCCCCCTCGAGGATGCAGCGCTGAATAGGGGCGGCACCGCGCCACCGGGGCAGCAGCGATGCATGGACGTTCACGCAGCCGCCCGGCGCCATAGTGAGCACCTCGTCGGGCAGAATGCAGCCGTAGGCGGCGACGCAGAACACATCGGCATGCACGCCGCGTAGCTCATCGAGCACCTCGGGAGTCATCTTCGTAGCCTCGAGCACGGTCAGGCCGAGCTCGAGCGCCGCCTCCTTCACCGGGGAAGGCTCGAGCACCTTACCACGCGAGCGAACGGCATCGGGACGAGTCACGACGAGGGCTACATCGAACGCCGAGGCGAGCGCGCGCAGCGAAGGCACGGCAAATGAGGGCGTTCCCATGAATACAACGCGCATTGGGGCACTTCCTTACCTGTTGAAAACGAACAGGACCCGAAGGCTGCAAGAACCTCCAGGTCCGTAAAATCCATAAGCGGCTTCGCCGGCCTCAACGGACACGCGAACGGCCGCAGCACCAGGACGGCTACTCCGTCTCCCCTGGCTTCGCTCCGCGCGCCAAAGCGTCTTGGTACGCGCGCATCGCGTGCATCCGTTCGGCGGGCTCCAAGCGCTCGAACATCGTCTTGCCGTGCAGATGGTCGATCTCATGCTGGAGGCACACGCAGAACAAATCGCCCTCGGCCTCATAGCGCATCAGGTTCGCATCAAGGTCGTATGCCTCCACGACGACGCGGTCGGGACGCATGATCTCGCAGTTGATGCCCGGGATGGACAAGCAGCCCTCGTTATAGGGCGCCATCGTATCGGACTGCTCGACGATCACGGGGTTGATCAGCACGTAGGGGTCGTAATCCCTGGCGGACGTATACTCGGTATCGACGATGGCCAGCTGGACGAGCTCCCCCACCTGCGGGGCCGCAAGCCCGCAGCCGCCGTTCTCGAACATGTCGCGCTTCATCCTCTCGACGAGCTGCTCGATTTCCGGCGTGATCTCCTCGATCTGGGCGCACTCCTGGCGCAGACGCGGGTCGGGAGACAGCACGATGCCGTTGATCTCCATATACGTTCCTCCTACATAAGATCGTATGCGTCGATATCGACGCTCACGGACACATTCGGTACGGGGCCTATCTGGCGCAGGCAGTCGCCTAAAACCCTAGAGACATGGTACCCCACTGGGCACTTGACCATGAAGTGGAACCGATAGCGATCTTTCGCGCGCTCGATGACGCAGGTCGTGGGACCGAGCACGACCGGAGATCGCGTGGCATCGGCAAGCGAGAGCCCTCCCTCTTCCAAGGGCTCGACGAACGCGCGCGATACATCCGAAACGGCATCGCGAACGGATGCGGCGAGACGCTCGGCGCACGTGCGCGCTTGCCGCTCGTCCCTCCCCCGCACCACCACATTGACGAGGCGCACAAACGGCGGATAGCAAGCATCCTTCCGCTGCGCGAGATCGTGATCGGTGAAGAGCGCGCGATCATGCCGCGCGACCGCGCGTATGACGGGGTTGTCCGGAAGATACGTTTGGATGACGACCTTACCGGGGCGGTCTCCTCGGCCGGCTCTTCCCGAAACCTGCTCGAGCAGGTCGTACGCGCGCTCCTGGGCCCTGAAGTCGGGCATCTTGAGCGCGTAATCGGCGTTGACGACGCCGACGAGGGTGACCTCGGGAAAATCCAAGCCCTTGGCGATCATCTGCGTACCGAGCAGGACCGCGCAGTCGGCGGCATCGAACTCCTCGAGCAAGTGCTTGTGCGCGTCCTTCCCCTTAGTCGAATCGGCGTCCATCCGGATGATGCGGACATGCGGGGGCATGATGGCGCGAAGCGCATCCTCTACCTGCTGCGTGCCCAGGCCCATCTTAGCGAGGTACCGGCTGCCGCATTTCGGACAGGCGGAGCCGACTTCCGGATACGGCCGCACATGATAGGTGGCGCCGCAGGTATGGCATTCCAGCGTATGGGTGCGCTCGTGATAGGTGAGCGCCGTGGAGCAATGCTTGCAGGTGGGGACGCAGCCGCATTCGCGGCACATGAGAAACGGCGCGAAGCCGCGGCGGTTGTGCAACAGGACCGCCTTCTCCCCGCGCTCGGCCACCCCCATGAGCTCGTCGTAGAGGACGCCGGAGAATATGGAACGCCCGCCCGATGCGAACTCGCGGCGCAGGTCCGCCACGATAACCTCCGGGAGCACCGAATCGCCCGGCCGCTCGGGCATCGCGACGCGCTCCCAACGCTGGCCGAGATACGCGCCCTCCGCGCACCGGCCGAGCGCCTCGGCGGATGGGGTGGCGGAACCCAAGACGAGCGGGATGCGCAGCCGGCGCGCTATATGCGCAGCGACCTCGCGCGCATGGTAGCGCGGAGCAGAGCCCTGCTTGTAGGACTGTTCATGCTCCTCGTCGATCACGATCAATCGGAGGTCGCGAAACGGGCAGAAGAGCGCCGACCGGGCGCCGACGACCACGCGGGCGGCGCCGGTACGCACCATATCCCATTGATCGAGGCGCTCGCCCGCGGATAACCTGGAATGGAACACCGCTACGGATTCACCGAAACGCGAGCGGAACCTGCCCACCGTCTGCGCGGTGAGGGAGATCTCGGGTACCAGGACGCACGCCTCTCCCCCGTCGGCAAGCACGCGCTCGATGGCCGAGAGGTAGACCTCCGTCTTACCCGAACCCGTGACGCCGTCGACGAGCACCACCGAACCGGAGCGCTCGAGCCGCACCCGCTCGATGGCTTCGAGCGCGGCCGTTTGACCCGCTGTAAGCTGTTTGGGCTGTTCGGCGCGTGCGGACGACAGCGAGGTCGCGTCATCGGCGCGACGCCACGCGCGCCGTTCATCGACCCGCACCACGCCCTTCTTCTCGAGCGCTCGAATCGCAGCAGACAGATCGGTGTAGAGCACGTTGAGCTCGCGCGTGGTCACCGGCCCGCACGAAAGCGCCGATAGGAGCTGGCGCTGGCGCACGGCATTGGCGGGCGGCACGTAATCGTTGCCCTCGATCGTGAGGGACACCACGCGCTCCCGCGCCTCGGCAACGGCCGCGGGCTCGACTTCGCAGGTACCATCGCCGCGGCGCCTCAAGCGCGGCGTCCCGCCGGGAGGCAGAAACAGACGCAGGCATTCGGCCAGAGATGAGACGTATTCGCCGCTCATCCACAGCGACACCTCGGCGAAATAGGAGGCGCACGAGGGTTCGGCGACGATCGACCGCACCGCTTTCAGGCGGGACGCGGCGACCCCGTCGGAAAACGAAAGGTCCTCGAGCGTCTCCGCAAGATCGATAACGTAGCCGAGCGCGACGCGCCGCCCGAACGGCACCAGCACCGTGCACCCGCGCTCGATATCGCAGGCGATGTGCTCGGGCACGCCATAGGCGAACGGGTCGGAAAGCGAACGGGAGGGAATGTCGACGACGACCGCAGCATGCAGCGGGTACGACGATACCGAGGAAGATCGCGGTCTCGCACCATCCTCCAAGGAGGGAACGTCATCTTGTAGCAATGACAGCTGCTCTGCCATGTCCCTCCTTTCAGCACGACGGAAGTATTAAGCGTACGCCAACCTGAAACGCCAACAATCGTAAACCGAGGTTGCATGGTAATTCCACCAGCACGCCCGCACCATGGAAGCTCCGCGATGCGAACATAGCTGGTATGCGAGTTCACGCACATCATGTATGCTTTCAGAAACCCTGTTCACTTCAACGACGCTACAAACCCTTCGACATGGTAGGAGAGGCTTGATGGGCAGCAGCCAAAACAAAGCCCGCATCGGACGGTTTACAGAGGTTATGGTCGCAACCATAAGGCTTGTCGCCACGCTTCTATTCCTCTTCGGCATCATGCTTCGAGATCGTTATCAATATTATGGCGACCTTTATGACTCATATGACGGAATCTCATGGGGAGAAACAGGGACCGTCGTCCTTGTCTTTTCAGCCATCGCCCTCTTCCTCTATGGAACCTGGCGAAGCAAGCCGAATGCGCGCTCCCTGAGCAGTATTCCCGTCGCGTTGCCCATCATGACCTATCATGATTTCGGGATGATGTGGCAATGCGTCTCCCATGCTGCAAATCCCTGGTTTTCCGATTTGCCATGGTGCCTTGAAAACGTCGTGCTGCCCGTGGCATGGTTCACGAAAAAGATCGAGTTAGTTGCTGCAGCGCTCGCGCTCGCCCCCAGCCTCTTTGTCTTTATAAAACAGCGCACCCAAGGTGATAAACAAGACAGATGAAATCCCATGCAGAGAATGAACGACTCGGACGACACGATTAGATAGGGCAATCAAATGGGGGCCGGAAGCGGAATCTTAACTCAGGTAGGCATGCGACGGCCGCGCCATGAGCCTAAAAGCTTCCCCACGAACGAGGGCGCCGTACCATGCATGCGGTACGACGCCCTCGAGGACAAGTGTTCATACGCTTGCGGAAGCGAGCGACCCTAAGACAAGCCGCAGGCTTTGCGGAGCTCTTCGACACGGTCGGTGCGCTCCCACGTGAAATCGGCATCCTCGCGGCCAAAGTGGCCAAAAGCGGCGGTCTTCTCGAAAATCGGACGACGCAGGTCGAGGTCGCGGATGATCGCGCCCGGGCGAAGATCGAAGACGGACTTCACGGCATCCTCGATAATCTGCTCGTCAACCTTTGCCGTACCGAAGGTATCGACCATGATGGACAGCGGGTGCGCGACGCCGATCGCGTAGGCGAGCTCGACTTCGCAACGGTCGGCGAGGCCGGCGGCGACCACGTTCTTGGCAACCCAACGAGCCGCGTACGCAGCGGAGCGGTCAACCTTCGTGCAGTCCTTACCGGAAAACGCGCCGCCGCCGTGGCGACCGTAGCCGCCATAGGTATCGACGATGATCTTGCGGCCGGTAAGGCCGGTGTCGCCCATGGGGCCGCCCACGACGAAGCGCCCCGTCGGATTCACGTAGAGGTCGGCGCCGTCCCAAGGCACACCGGCGGCGGCCATGACGGGCTCGATGACGTGCTCGACGAGATCGGCCTTGATGGCGTCCATCGACTCAACCTCGGGCGCATGCTGCGTGGAGATGACGATAGTCTCGACCGCAACGGGGCGGCCGTCCTCGTAGCGCACGGTGACCTGGGTCTTGCCGTCGGGACGCAGATACGGGAGCGTGCCGTCGTGGCGCACGGAGGCAAGACGCTCGGCCAGGCGGCTGGCGAGGTAGTGCGGCATCGGCATGAGGGTCGGGGTCTCGTTGCTGGCGTAGCCGAACATCATGCCCTGATCGCCGGCGCCGATCAGATCCAGCGGATCGGTGGTGCGTCCGGACTGGACGTCATAGGACTCGTCGACACCCTGGGCGATGTCGGGACTTTGCTCGTGAATCATGTTGATAACGCCGCAGGTCTCGCAGTCGAAGCCGAACTTCGCGCGATCGTAGCCGATGCGGCGCACGACATCGCGGGCGATGGTCTGGACATCGATATAGGCCTCGGTGCGAATCTCGCCCGAGACGATGATGCTGCCGGTGGTCACGAGCGTCTCGCACGCGCAACGGACGTTCTCGAGCTTGGCGGGAACGCCGTTCGGAGCAACGTAGCCCTTCGCCTCGAGCTCGGCCTCCTTTGCAAGGATGGCATCGAGAATCGCATCGGAGATCTGGTCGGCGATCTTATCCGGATGTCCCTCGGTGACCGATTCGGAAGTGAAAACGAACGAACGCGGCGCGTTCAACTGTTCCTCGGTGGAACGATTGGTATCTGGCATGGAAGCCCCTTTCACAATTGCGCCCGGCGACCGTTACCATTCCGCCGGGCATGTAGCCCTACCAGTATAGGCATCCGCATCGCGGGCTCAAGGAAATTCGAACCGCACCACGGTAATGACGCAAACGCGAGAAGCTTCCCAATAGTCGCCTGGCACTAAATGTCAAAAATGAGTCTTTAAAATGCAATGTATAAACGTGTCATCATTTTTATTCCTCAGATGTACGCTAATTCGACCGTCAGATACCGAAACCGAAGAATGCACGTCACCAATGAAGGGCTAAAAGGGTGTATTCTGCCAATCGCCCCGCGTCTTGAACAGTTTTTGCGCCATCAAAAGACTCAAAATTGACATTCAGTGCCACATCAACCCTGCAGTTTGCAGCATGCTGCGAATTCATTGAAAACTATATGCAGAAGCACCAGAAGAATATGCATACACAATTCCCTCGCTTCGAAATCTACCGCACTCGCCCTCCAAGGAATCGCCGGCGGGCTCCCGAGCGTCTCGCCACGGCGTCCCAAGCGCCACACGCGGCGGCCCTCGAATGCCACGAGCTGATGCCCTCGCGCCGGCGCCCTAAGCGTCTACCATCGATATCCGATACACCGCATGCCGTCAATCCAGGCACCCGATACCGAGTCGGCCGGAAGGCTCCAGCCCGCCGCCCTCTACGATCCTGCCTCGGAGTGTGCATAGTTTGACGATACGCCTGGTGTCGCAAGACAGCGGGTTTAAGTGCCGCATCTGCGGTTTATAATAATCAACGGTCTATACGCTATAAGTCCTTGAATGAATAAAGGTATCAACCAAGAGGAGCAGTCCATGAGCTCAAACGTTCGCGTTCGCTTCGCGCCTTCGCCTACCGGCAAGCTGCATATCGGCGGTGCCCGCACGGCGATCTATAACTGGGCGTTCGCCCGCGCCAACGGCGGCACCTTCATCCTGCGCATCGACGACACCGACCCCACGCGCTCCACCGACGAGAACACCCAGATCATCCTGCGCGCCATGCGCTGGCTGGGTCTCGACTGGGACGAGGGCCCCGAGGTCGGCGGCGACTTCGGCCCCTACGCGCAGACCGAGCGCCTGGACCTCTACAAGCAGACCGCCGAGCGCCTGCTCGCCGAGGGCAAGGCGTACCCCTGCTTCTGCACGCCCGAGCAGCTGGCCGCCGACCGCGAGGCGGCCCAGGCCCGCAAGGATCCCTTCCAGGGCTACCAGCGCCGCTGCCGCGACCTCACGCCCGAGGAGGCCCAGGCGCGCATCGACGCCGGCGAGCCCTACGTCCTGCGCATCAAGGTGCCTGAGGACCGCGGCAACGTCGTGATCAACGACGCCGTCCACGGCGAGGTCGTCTTCGACGCCAAGGAGCTCGACGACTTCGTGATCTTCCGCTCCGACGGCACGCCCACGTACAACTTCGCCACCGTCGTGGACGATGCGCTCATGGGCATCACCCACGTCATCCGCGGCGACGACCACCTCTCCAACACCCCGCGCCAGGTCATGGTCTACGAGGCCATGGGCGCGCCCGTCCCCACCTTCGCCCACATCTCCATGATCCTGGGCGCCGACGGCAAGAAGCTCTCCAAGCGCCATGGCGCCACCTCCGTGGAGGAGTACCGCGACGCCGGCTACCTGTCCGACGCCTTCGTGAACTACCTGGCGCTGCTCGGCTGGTCGCTCGACGGCGAGACCACGGTCATCCCGCGCGACGTACTCGCAAGCCAGTTCAGCCTGGAGCGCATCTCCAAGAACCCGGCGACCTTCGACCCCAAGAAGCTCGACTGGATGAACGCCGAGTACATCAACGCGATGGATGACAAGACCTTCGCTGACGAGATCATGCTGCCCCAGCTCATCGAGGCCGGCCTGATCGACGAGGGCTTCGAGGCTGATGAGGCCTGGGTGGACGCCCTCGCCGCCATCGTTCGCCCGCGCACCAAGATGCCTGCCGACGCCGCTGCCGTTGCAGCGCCCGTCTTCAAGACCGCCGAGACGCTCGAGTACGACGAGAAGTCCGTGGCCAAGGGCCTCGCCAAGGGGGGCCTGGGCGCCGTGCTCGACGCCGCCAAGACCGCA
>OBIU01000207.1_pt1 | contig 31526 bp, 22 predicted proteins | sample 1519871 | NCBI WGS metagenome assembly OBIU01 (sample SAMN04209229, study PRJEB22552) | human gut metagenome | biome: gut; material: feces | host: Homo sapiens | place: USA: Oklahoma
CGAACTCGACCTAACAGCCTAAACCCGGCAGCCATACCTAGTCATTTAGGAACGTTCCCAGTGACTAGTCGTTGGGGACAGTCTTCGTAGGTAGCGCATAAAAAGGGGATGGATCCGTCGGCAGTCGCCAGAGAAGATCCATCCCAAAAATCAGAACTCGCTAGAACGTTCCGCCGCCGCCTCCGCCGACGCCGCCGCCTCCGCCGCCCGAGAAGCCACCGCCTCCGCCGCCGCTCGAGCTATCGGAACTCGACGCCAGCTCACGGATGGTCTCGTGATACACGTCATCGAATGAATCGAGCGGGGACTCGGTACCGTAATGATGGTAGTACCACCAGTAGCAGGGGTAGTTGTCGTAGAAATCGTCGCTGTTGCGCAGGTCCGCAGGCACGGCCTCGGCCAGCTGTCGCAGCACTTCTTTCGAAACGCCCAGGGCAACGCCCATCACCAGCAGCTTGTTCCACAGCACCAGATCGCCCGGGACGGCTTCCTTTAGACGAGTGAAGTCCTCGAGCCAATGCTTAAGTGCCTTGCAGCGAGCCGCCACCTCGGCGCCCTCCGGCGTAAAGCGGCGGAACGTAAGGCCCACGCCGATACCCACCAACACAATCGGCACCGAGATAACCGCGGCGGTAATGTTCGCCTGTGCGCCATCGGTAAAGAAGATGGATCCCACGGGAACAAAGGCAATCAGGATACCAAGAACCAGGCAAAACACCATTGCAACAATGCCGTCTGAGGCAACGTACTCGCTATCGGCCAGCTTGCCCTTAACGGTGTTCTGATAGTCCTCGAGCTTGTCGCCCACGGGTGTAGCGTGCTGCTTGACGTAGTGCTGCAGCTCGTCGAACGTGCGCGAACGGTCACCGTTCTCGTCAGGCTTAGCACCGGCAAAGAAGACCTTGAGCACCATGTGGTCAATGCCCTTGGCCGACTTCCAGCCCGCATCACTCACCGTCACGCGATACGTCTGCTCTTCTTTTTCACGCCCCAACAGACCCTTCTTGGCCTTGGTCACGGTCGCCTGCTCCAGCTTGATCACACGGTCGTCAGTGAGCTTCATGAGCGTGGCGATATATGCCTGATCGGGCACCTCGTTCCAGCTCATGAGGGCCGAAAGCACGGCGGGATGGTCGGCCGAAGGCACATCGCGGAAATATTCGTCCTGGAAAAGCGGCTTGGGCTTGCGCTTGCGCAGCTTGAGCATAACGATTGTGCCGGTAAAGGCCACCGCCGCAACAACACTTAGCACGGCAAGTGCATTGGCAATCATGCGAGCGTGAGCGCGGCGGGCGTTAGCTTCGTCGGCCCATTCCTTCTCTTCGCTCAGGATCGTTGACATGCGCTCTTCGCCCGAGGCGGCAAGCTGCGGCACCCAGTCGCTGGGGAAGGCGATGCGTGCCTCGGCGAATTCGCCCTGATGCACGCAGGGAATGGTATAGGTGACCATGGGCTCGTCCTCATCGAGCGACACGTCGCCCGTCAGCGGACCATGGCCCCATGCGCGGAAGTTATCGCCCTTGACGGCCGCCGTCCCGGCAGCGGCATTCGCGAAGCACACTTCCATCTCGACGTCATCGGAATCCGCAGACCAGCCGTCACCTACGAACTTCCAGTAGAGCTCGGCGGTATCGGCCCAGTTCATAACCGCACCGGTCATGGTGTAGCTCACGTAATAGATCGCACTGTCGCCGCTCTCGTGAGGGCTGAAAACCTTGATCTTTACGCCGCCGTCGGACTGCTCAACCGTATAGACGCCGCTGTCGCCTTTGTTTGCATAGTCGACCCTGTTAAACGCGGCATCGTCCTCCTCGACGCTCAGCACGTCGACACCCGCCGCGCCGCCCTGCTGGTTGGTGCCCGCATTGATCTCCCAAAACACGCCGTTGATGTCGTCATCGAAATCAAACTGGCGTCCCTCGACAACGGTCAACGACCCATCGGCCTCGACCGTGACGCCGATGTAGGTTTGGCTCATGGAGTAGCCGTCGGCGTGCGCGGCGGCAGGCAGCAGTAACAACGCAAGCGCGACGAGCGCGCAGACGGAAGCGAATCGCGCGAATAGGCGGCGCTGCCGACAGGTCTTGGCAACGGGGGCGTTCATAGGCACATCCTTTGTCTGTGATACCAACAGCGCCATTGTCCCACGTTTACGGGCACACATGACGAATATCTAGGCGACCGGAGCGCCAAATGGGACAAAAGTCCCACCCGAGCCTGGCACTTAGGGACGTTCCTTATCTGCCGGCAGTTTGGGACACTCCTTGGCATGGCCTGCACCAACGATAGATACCACTTCACAGCTCCGTCACAGGTGTAGCGGCTTTGTGTGGGCGCGGCATGCGCTGATTGAGCCGCCAGCCGAGGGGCATAAAGCAGTTGAGCGAAAACGGTTTGCCCCTTTGCCGTTCGCTCGAGGATCATGTCCCCCTTTTCCGCGGAAACCCCGGCAGTTGCGAAGAGCTGCCGGGGTTTCTGTCGTTTATGAGGCTGAGTCAGTGCGCGGCGATCGAGACGTTGAGCCGCAAACCCGCCGCGCGCAATGCGCAGCGCCGCCAACTTGCGAGCCACGACAACGCCTTCCCTACCGCGTCCCGCGCTATACTCGTCCGCATGGATATCAAAACACGCAACATATCAACGCCCTCCGCGGACGCGCCAACGACGCTGCCCGCCTCCGCTCCTGCGCCTGTCGTGGGTCGCTTTGCCCCGTCGCCCTCGGGCCGCATGCACCTGGGCAACGTGTTCAGCTGCCTGTGCGCGTGGCTTTCGGCCCGCAGCCAGGGCGGCAGCATCGTGTTGCGCATCGAGGACCTGGACGATCGCTGCAAGCGCCCGGAACTTGCCGCTCAGCTGATCGACGACCTGGCATGGCTAGGGCTCGAGTGGGACGAAGGCCCCTACTACCAGCACGATCGCCTGGACTTGTACGAGGACGCCCTGCACCAACTGCAAGACGCCGGCCTCACCTACCCCTGCTTTTGCACGCGCGCCGAGCTCCACGCCGCGAGCGCGCCGCACGCCAGCGACGGCACGCCCATCTACCGAGGCGCCTGCCGAGGCCTTTCGGCCGAAGAGGTCGCCCGCCGCAGTGCCCTGCGCGCCCCGGCCACGCGCCTGCGCGTGCCCGACATCGACGACCTCGCGGGCGACGTGATCGAATTCGTGGACCGCACGTACGGGGCCCAATGCGAAGCACTCGCCACCGAATGCGGCGACTTTTTGGTACGCCGCAGCGACGGCGTGTTTGCCTACCAGCTGGCCGTGGTGGTCGACGACGCCGCCATGGGCGTCACCGAGGTCGTGCGCGGATGCGACCTGCTTGGCTCCACACCGCGCCAAATCTACCTGCAGCATCTGCTGGGACTTCCCACGCCGCACTACGCGCACATTCCGCTGCTCATGTCGCCGGATGGCCGCCGCCTTTCCAAGCGCGATCGCGATCTGGACCTGGGCGAGCTCCGCGCCCGCTTTGGCACACCCGAGGCACTGCTGGGCTGGCTCGCCGGGCAAACAGGCATCGCGCCGGACACCACACCGCGCTCTGCCGAGCAGCTGGTCGAGCACTTTAGCTGGGATGTTATCCGAGCGCACCGGGAGAACATCGTTATGGGTGAAAGGACGAGTATGGAACAGACAGTAGCCCATCCTGACGAGCGCCTCGATAGCGACATTGCCAAAGTATCAACAACCCATCTCTCGCCAGAGGGGTTCGACGCGTTTTGCGAAATACTTGACTCCCCTGCACCTGAAGCCACGAACACGTTACTCAAGCGCAAGTCAGCTTGGGAGTAACTCCCTTAGCAAGCCGGTTTCGCTTCATCACGAAGCTCATGTGTACTCACCTCTACGCAGCGTCCCAGGGCTGGAGTTCGTCGCCTAGGCGAACGATGCAGTCGTAGAGCACGGTGTGACGCTCGGCCGGGTTGGCATCCCGATGAAAATGTCCGTAGTACCAGCGCTTGTAGCCCAGGCGATCTTCCAGCTCATCGAAAAACGCTGTAAGCCGATCGACTTCGGGGTAATTCCAGCCAGGTGCCGGATAGAGCGTGGGTGAGAGCATACGCGTGGAGCAGGTGTGGGTGATCACGTAGTCGACTCTCCAGCCCACGCTGTCGAGCTTTGTCCGCGCTTCCTCAAAGTTGCGCTCACCCGGCAGCTCCTGCGGCCACCAGCTGGAATACGGAATGCGGTATTCCTTGTCCACGCTCGTGGCGCCGCCCATGGTAAAGACCGTTGAGCCGTCGAGCTCAAAAACCTCGCCGCGCGTCAGGCGCCGTATGGGGGAAGTATCCGACAGGCGCTGCGTCAGCCCACCGTGCCACAGCTCCATGGGGCGCTCTGTCCAATGGTCGTAGCGTTCGTGGTTGCCGTCGACGAACAGCACGGTATAGGGGCGCGACTCCAGCCAAGCGATATCGGCACATTCCTCGGCAGAAAAATCCCACGGAAAGCCAAAGTCGCCCGCGACAATCAGATAGTCGTCGCTCGTCAAGCTATCCCCAAAGTCCCAATCGCGCAGCTTTTGCATGTCGAGGCCGCCGTGAATATCGCCCGTCACATAGACCGTCATCGGACCACCACTTCCCTCTTATAGGCTTCGAGATCGCGCTCGACCTGTTCATCGTCCGTGACGTTGACCCACCACGGCCACTTAACGCAACACACCGGCTCGTCTAACTGCGCAAACCATAACTTGAGCTCATCCAAACTTACCGGGGCGTAGCCGTTGGCATCCACGCCCACGTCATAGCGCAGCAGCCCCTGCCGAAGGTTGAACGTGTTGTACGCGCCGCCGCAGCTGTGGATATGTCCGTGAAGATGCCAGCCGCCGTGCGACATGCCTTGCCAGTCGACCATGGGATAGTGGCTCAGCACGATTTTTTGACGGTCGATCTTGAGCACGCAAATGGGCGGCTCGACGATAAAGGCATCCGCCACCGCAGGCTGCGTCCAGTCTTTGTCGTGGTTGCCGGACAGCAAATGGACGCGCTTGCATGCGATGCTTTTGCGCAGCTCGTAGCCATCTTGGACCGTCATCTTAAAGCTGAAGTCACCCAAAATGTAAAGCTCGTCATCCGCAGCGACCTTGCTGTTAATGTTGGCGACCATGACATCGTTCATCTGCGCAACAGTCGACCAAGGCCTGTCGGCGAGCCGGAGCATGTTCTCGTGTCCAAAGTGCGTATCGCTGGTAAACCAGATCATGGGGACCTCCTAACGCTTTTGCTCAAAATAGCCACTCGAAGTCTCACCCTGCTTGTCGGTACATCGCACTTCGATCGGCACAATATCTTGGTAGATAAGGCGATGCTTGTCATCGCGCCATTCATCGTCATGGTAATGGCCAAAAAACCAGGTGCGGTAGTCGAGCCGCCCGTCGAGCTCGCCCAAAAAGGCCTGTAGCGAATCATCGTAGAACTCGCGATTGCACTCCATGCACAGTTCGTCCGCCAAATCGACCGGTGCCTCGTGCGTCACAACATAGTCGACCTTCCAGCCCACGCGGTCGAGCGAGGCGCGGCAATGGTTCATCTCGCGCTCGCTCGGCATCTCCTCGGGCCACCACGTCTTTCCCTCCTGGCGCCACTGTTTGTCATGGCTCGCGGCGCCACCCATGGCGAGCACTGTGGCCCCCGCGATGTCGAACACCTCGCCGCGCATCAGGTGCAGCACGTGTGGGCGAGCCTTGTGAACGAGACCCCCATTCCACTCTCGCATCGGCAGCCCCGCCAGCAGACGATGGTTCTCGTGATTGCCGTCGACAAAGCACGTGGTCCAGGGCTTGGACTCAAACCAGTCGAGCCAGTATTTGTCGGTGTTCGAGCCGCTCCATATAAAGCCAAAGTCACCGGCAACGATCACCACGTCATCGCGTGTCAGCGTTCGACCCAATGGCCAAGCGCGCGACGAGAAGCGGCTCGCACCGTACTCGGCAACACCGTGAACGTCTCCGGTAACGAAAATGGACATCTAGCAACACCTCCGCGCTGTGCGGCTCTGGGCAAATCGATAGCAGAAATTGCAGGCAGGCCCCGATATCTACACCCCTTAGGGCTTACCCCTCGTTCTTCCACCCAAACGGGTCAAACACCCAAAAAATCAGATCGAGCACGCCGCCGGTCATCATGGCGCCGGCAAGGGCCATGCAAACGTGCAGAGAGCTGGCACTTCGGAGCACGTCGAACGGCCCCAAAACAGCCAGCAGCGCGACCGCTGCGCCGGCAAAGCATAGCGCGAGGCACGGCCCCGCGTCCTTGACGCACTTCTTTGCGAGATGTTTGGTGTTGTCACTCATTGGTATCGAACTCCTTAGAGGGTCGTTCTTCAGATGCATGCCGCCGCGACGGAGCATGGCGGCAGGGTAAGTGTCACATGTCGTGCGGACACATTTGAGTTACCCTACAAATTATTAGATTTGATAGAATGTAGGGTAACTACTTGAAAGGGAGGCTCCATGTCCGTCTTAGAAGATGTCCTAGAAGAGGAATACGCACGCTCGATCCACCTTCTGGGCCTCATGGAGCAGGAAATTGGCCTCCTTCCAAAGGGCAGCATCCGCATGCGAAACATAAAGGGTCGCGAGTACTGCTACCTCAACTATCGAGTCGGCGACAAGGTCAAAAGTGACTATGTCCCTGCTGCAAAGGTTGATGAGCTACGAGCCAAAATCGAACGTCGAAGGGCTCTTGTGACCGCCATCAGAGAACAGAAGCAATCTCAAAAGCAAATCATACGTGCGTTGGGAAGGATACCGAATGCCGACTGAGCAGCAACAAGCTTTCTCAAAAGTACTTGACCTGGTCGAGGAAGCAGGATGCATAGAGCACGTTGTCCTCATCGGGTCTTGGGCGGAATTTGCCTACAGAGAAGCCGATGTACTTCCAGGCTTTTGCCCAAATATCAAAACAATGGATGTCGACTTCCTCGTTCGAAACCTGCGACGCCCCAGTCCAGCGGCGCGCCTGACCGCCCTTGCAAAAGAACGAGGTTTCTTTGTCGAATCCGATCGCATGACCGGAACAACAAAGTTGCTAGATATTACCGGCCTTGAAGTTGAATTTCTCATCAGAAAAATGGGTGAGGGAAAAGAGCCTGCTCTCAAGACGAACATCGGGGTGACGGCCCAAGCTCTATGGCACATGGACGTCATTCTGAAAAACACCATCGACGTGCGCTGTCTGAACCACATTGTGACCGTTCCGACCCCTGAGGCTTATGCGATCCACAAGATGACAATCAACGGCGAACGCGGCAAAAAGGCCGAGAAGGACGCCCATGCCGTAGAAAACATGCTTCCGCTGTTAGACGAGGAAAAGTTCGCCATAGTATTCAGCTCGTTACCTAAAAAAGAGAAAGCAAGGGTCCGTGCGTTTGCAGAAACCCATGGCGTTGCAGAGCATATCTTGGGAATCGCCTAGGACGTTGGCGGGCAACATGTTGGGCAGGGCGTCTTGCCTCGTTTGAGTGCGGTCGCTAATGGCACGCTTGTTTTAATAGCGTTCCGGGGAAGGCTTTTGCATCCCGCACGATGATAAATCTTGCCGTTCTTGGTAACGATTACCTTGATTTTTGAGGCATCTACGCTGCGAGGCTCGATGGGCGCGGCCACCTCTAGAGGAACCGATGCCGTTTTCCAAGGCTTGCTTCTCGAAAAACCAGAATCGCGGTATCGATTAATGTAGCCGTCAAAGCACCCGTCGAACAGCAGCCCCGTCGCCAGGCCCGCCATGAATCCGCAAGCAATCGCGGCCTCTCCTCTAATTTGCATATGTCCCTCCTTAATCAATCTCGAAGGTGAAAGTGGCGCGCTCCGCAGAGCCCATGCCCTTGCGGTGCGCGCCAAAAACAGCGCGCTTCCCTGTCCCTAACGGATCAGCTGGCGGCGCTTATCGGACAGGAATACGCCGGCGGCCACCAGGACCGCGCCGCCGATCACGAAGGTCTCACCCAGCAGCTCGGACGCATCGCCCGTGGCGGGCATCGCCGTCTGCCAAGTCGTGGCCTCGGTCTTTGCCTCCGCATGCTTGGCCTGATACGTAACTTGCGTGACGGGCTGGGTCTGCTCGCCGTTTCCGCGGTCGGCGGCCTCTTGGCGAGCGATCTCGGCGTTAAGCTCGGCAATAGCCTGGTCGAGTTCGGCCTTGGCGGCGGTATAGTTGGCAAGCGCCTCCAGGTAGGCAGGTGCCACAGCATCCGTCGCAGCTGCGGCGTCATCGAGTTCGGCCTTGGCGGTCGCGGCGCGCTCGGCGGCATCGTGAGCTGCGGCGATCTTAGCGTTGAGCGCCTCGTCTGCATCGTCAGCGCTGCCGTTGACGATGGCTTCGGCAAGATTGATCCTGCGCAGACGGGTGACCGCGGCGGCAGAGGCATCGCGGGCGGCGGCCGCATCCGTCACGGCATCGTCAGCCTCCACCAAGTCGTACTCGGCATCGCTCACGGCCATCTCCGCAGCATCAAGCGCAGCATCGGCAGCGAGCTTGTCCTCAGTAGCCCTGGAAAGTGCTGCAGCGGCATTCTTAAGCTGGGAGGCACGCGCGGCAGCTGCATCAGACATTGCCTGAGCCGTTGTCGCGGCAGCGCCAGCATCGCTCGCAGCCTGCTGGGCCATATCGAGCTCCGCCTGAGCGCCAGCAGCATCGATGGCTGCCTGATCGGCATCGCCCTGGGCGACAGCAAGTTCAGCCTCCGCCTCACGCTGATTGGCACGTGCGTCTTCGAGCGTAGACGATGCCGCATCAAACGCACGCTGAGCAGCAGCGATATCGGCCGAATACGCCGCCAGCTCATCCTGGGCCGCGGCAAGTGCATCCTGCTTGTCGCCGACACCGACACGAGCGGCATCCAGTGCGCGCTTGGCAGCAGCCACCTTGCCCTTGGCAATGTCGAGCTCGCCAGACTTGGCGGCCACGGCGTCCTGAGCCGCCGCAACTGCGGCGTTGGCAGCGCTCAAATCGGCGCGGGCATCGCTGACAGCACGCGCGGCGACGTCAGCTGCAGCCTGCTTTTGCTCCACAGAAGCCTGAGCCTCCGAGACCTTGGCAGTCGCGACATCAACGTCAGCGACAGCGCGCTCAACCTGAGCTTGCTTTGCCGCAACGGTCTGCGATGCTGCGTCCACCTTGTTGCCGGCATCGTCGGCAACGCCCTGCGCCGTAGCAAGCTCCTTGCGTGCCGTGTCAACGCCCTGCTCGGGATTTGCCAGAGAGTCGCACCACGCGTTCAGCGCAGCCTCATACTCAGCAACCGTCATCGGATTGGCGGCATTCGTGTACCATCCTCCAGACATAGAGAACGTCTGCGCCTGCGTAAGCCAACGGTTCATCGTCCCGCGCGTGCAAACCCCCATGCCCGTCACGGTGTAATCGGGATCGATCACATTCATGTAGTGACCGACTGTATGCACGTTCCCGCCATGCGCGGCAACGTAGCGGTCCACTTCATCACCATGCTGACGATAAAAATCGAAAGCAGCCTTTCCCCTAAGGCCCGTCGCCCCCAGCGTAGCCGCAGCGCGGTCAAAGACAGCCTTTTCCTGATCGACCCACTGGATGAACGGATCGCTTCCGTAGTTCCACGCCACGTTTTCGCCCACGTTGAACTGCTGAGCATGGGCAACCTTGGTGTCGGAATAGTTCGCGTCGGCAATGGCAGTCGCCATCATGCTGTACGTCACCTTGAGCTCACTCAAGCCGACGCTCTTGCGGTACTCGTTGCACGCCTTGAGCCACACAATCGCTTGCTTCATGTTGGTCAGACTCGTCGCGTCAACTTCCTCGCCCACCTTGGTAAGGCTGGCATATTTGCAGTTGAGGATCAGGTCCGCCGCATCGTCGGCACCCACGCTCTTAAAGAACGCAATAGCACCCTGGCGGTAGTTTTCCGCCGAGGCGTTCGCCGTAGCCTGGGCAGCGTCGAGCTTGGCCTGCGCCTGTGCCACAGCCTGATCGGCCTGCTGCTTTTGAGCCTTTGCCTGGTCGAGCGCCTTGCCGGCAGCGTTCTTCTCGTCCTTAGCGGCCGAGAGCTTGGCCTGGGCATCGGCCAGCGCCGCGAGCGCACTGGCATGATCGGTCTTGGCCTGACCGAGGGCGGTGTCTGCCGCGGTCGCAGTAGCCGTGGCAGCGTCCAACTTGGACTGCGCATCAGCCGCAGTCTGCTGCTGGACGGCGAGCGCCTGCTGAGCAGCCTGCACCTCACCCTCGGCAGTGGTCACTTCCTGCGAGGCAGCAGCGAGTTCGCCCTCGCGCTGCGCCTGCACTGACTTGGCGGCGTCCAGCGTGGCAGCGGCGGCGTCCACCTTGGCCTTGGCAGCCTCGTACTCCGGGCCCGCCGCACCCTGCTCGGCTCGATCCAAATCTGCCTTGGCAGCGTCATAGCTCGCCTGAGCGGCATTCACATCCGTATCGGCCGCATCCTTTGCCTGCTGAGCTGCCGAAAGCTTGTCCTGTGTGTCCTGCTTTTTAGCCGCGGCGGCGTCAGCGGCAGCCTGGGCATCCACGAGCCTAGCCTGAGCGTCAGCCGCCTGCTGCGTGGCCTGAGCCAGCTCGCTCGCAGCCTGATCAGCTGCAGCCTGGGCAGCGGCCACGGCCTCGGGCGTGGCATCGGATGCGGCAGCCTGAGCAGCCTCAAGCGCAGCCTGAGCATCGTCTGACGCCTTCTGGGCGGTGGCCAGAGCTTCGTCCTTGTCCGCCAGGTTCTTCTTAGCGGCACCAAGCGCAGCCTGAGCGTCCTCAAGCGTCTTCACATCCGCATCGACCTTGTCCTGCGCAGCGCCCATCTGCTTTTCCAGCTCGGTCGAAGCCGCAGAAGTGGCAGCGTCGCTTGCACCATGGGCCGCGTCGTAGGCACCCTGCGCCTGCTGCTGGTTGGCAGCGGCAGCGTCGTAAGGAGCGGCGGCTGCTTCCAGATCGGCCTTGGCGGCAGCGGCCTTAGCACGAGCCGCATCGACCGCAGCCTGCAGGTTGGCGACCTTCTGCGCCGCCGACACCGTGCCCGCGCCAGTACTAGCAGCGGCCGCGCTCGTCAACGGAGACAGCACCGCAGCCGGCTTCCCAGTAGCGTCGGCACCGTTCGCGCCCTGTGCCACCGCGGTCAGTGGAGACAGCAGCGACCCGCCCGTCATGGCGATCGTCGCCGCGGCAACCGTCGCTATGCGCCCGGCGGCCTTCGCCTTACCCACAGCGCCGCCATTGATGTTCTTATTCACGTTCTTGCTCATTGCCGATTCCTTCCCACGATGAGCTGATGTCTGACACACATAGTCGATCTAACGTGCCCCGCTAAAAAGAGGTGATAACGGGGTAATTAAATCGGAGGAGTTGGAGACAAGCCCACATCCATCAGCGGATGCCGAGCTCATACTCTCGCTCGCGCTCAATATCATTCAGGTACTCATAATCTTCGGAGCTAAGCTCTAAATCATCTTGAGCGAACATGTAGTTCTCAGCCTTAGAACAAATACTGTAACCGCAAATGGTATTGAAATCGATATGGTCGGTATTGTCGTTGTAAAGGGGGAAAATTCTGCTGGTCATGCTCAAATACCTCTCAACATAAACTGAAAACTCGTTTGCTTGGTCTCTTTTTGAGACCCCATCTGATGTGCTATAGCTGCAGTATATGTTCTCCCCTTTTACAATGCAAGCATAATTTCAAAAAGTTCTAGGAGCGATAATTGCGCAACACCATCACTTGCCGCCACCGCCATCCCCCACCGCGCCCTCACGCGCAGCGCACTCGTTGAGATACTTGACCGGAATCGGCCACCTGGAGGGAGCTCCGTAGCGCGAAAGCCCCACATTGACCAGCTGAACCAGCAGCTCGGACAGATCATCACCTTCGAGCACCTCAATCGAGCGTACATGGATCGCCGTTGCCACATCCTCTTTGGTGCCGTTGTTGACTCCGACAAAGTAGCAGGTCATCCCTGCGCGTTCGAACGTTCCAATGCCGTAATAGGGCGAGTTGTAACTCTCGAAAAACTCCTTCTTACGACCCGCCTTACCCGTAAGCTGGTAATCGCGCACCAAGTTCACGAAGTCGCTAGAGAAGGTCGTCAAGCCCGTATCCCGCACGCGTGCGAGCATAGCGCGTCCGTCCGCCCGCACGTCAAAGATATAGGCGTCCTTGTCGAGCTTACCCTCGGCCGTCAGCAGCTCAAGCTCCATCTCGTCCACGAGACCGTCCTCGATCGGATGTGAGGCGTAGTCCATGGCCCCGTCCGCACCGATCGTCAACGTCGCAAGGCGCCCATCCAGCTCAACCTTATCCTTCTCCTTGCGCGCAACATTGGCCACGCCGCAGACCGTCACCGACCCAACGCCAAAAGAGCCAAGGTCAAACGCCCTCACCCGTCCGTCGGCAACATCTTGCTTAACCAGCAGCTCTTTGAGCATGGCCCCCAGGATCCCCTCCTGTGCGCCGCGCACCTTTGCATTCGACGCCGCCTTAAACAGCGGCTCGCACACATCCGGCGTCACATGCTGTTCCACCACCCCAGCGTGCAGGGCATAGCCATCGTTCTCGGCAACCTCGTTAGGCACAACAACCAGATTCCAAGCCAACGGATCAGCAACTCTGCCGTCATACGACGCGCGCACATCCCAGGAGGTATCGCTGAGTCGATCGGCGAGTTTGCGCGCGACCCCGGCAAGCCCTTTGCGCGCAAACGACACCACGACCCGCTGCCCCACCAAACGTTCCGCAACCACGCGGGCATATTGCTCGCTTTTCAAAACCTCGTAGAAGCTCTTACGCGGATACTCTCTGAGCGACACCTGGGCAAAATCGCTGTACCGACGCTCAAGAATCTGCAGCTCTCGGTACAGGATGCCCTTCTTGGTATAGGCGACCTTTTCCGCTTGGGCCGAAAACGTAAGATCACGGCGCTTGGACGGCTTATCGCCCTTGGCGCGGCGCAGGATGCACTCGTCACGTTGTCCGTGAGCCAGCACCACCGAAGCCACGGGCGACAGCCTGTAACCAACCTGGCTGTTAATCTTCTCGAGCTCCTTCTTGTCGCCTGCCGCACGACCGATGAGCACCCGTCGCTTGGTAAACGTTCGGATCTTAAGTTCGAAGGTGCAATCCTCGTTGATAACGGTCTCGACCGTCTCAATCTTGGCAGGGCCCGTTCCAGCTTCCTCAATGGCGTCGCGGCGAGCACCCTTGGCGCTTACAACATACAAGTGCCCCGTATCATTGGGAATCTCGTCCTCGATCCCCTCAAATTGCGAGCACGAGTTGAACAGCAGACGCAATGCGATGTAATCATCCAGCTCGTTCCAATGAGTTTTAATCGGAACCATTTGCTCATGGTCGAGCGAAGCGCTCAGGTCACCCGTCTGCGCGCCCGCCTTGACCATCAGAAAGACGCGGTTGTCCTCGAGCTGCGTAAGCGCGACGATCTTACCTGTCTGGCACACATCGGCCATAAAGTTCGCCACGGCATGCTTACCAGCATCGCCAACGTTGCACCAAAAGACCGAGTAGCGCTCCTCGGCAGCAGCGGCATCGAGCTGCAGCTTAAACTCAGATACGGCAATGTCTCCCAAGCCACACGACTGGTTAGGCTTCGATTGCACGGCCGATCGCCTCCATCATCTCTAGGCTGATTGCTCCATCCGCTGCCATATAGGGGAAGGAGAACACCATCACCTCGTCATCGATTGGCTTTTGACGGAGCTCCAGCGCCGTCTCATCGGCCAAAACATTGACGATCAACAGGCGCTTCGCCCCAACTTTTTGAGCCTTTGCCTTAAAGCGCTCAGCATCCGTAGTCTCGCCGCCGGAGCGCCTGTAGGCCTCGTAGGCGCCGATGCGATAGTGCTTAAAATCGATCCACACGCCGGTCTTGTTGCCAGCGGCATCGAGCACCTCAAAATCGCCGCCCGTCTCGGCATGAGCCGCATCGCCACGTGCAAGCGAATAGCGGCCGTCGTAATACGCCTCGAAGATAGCCCTACCGGCAGACTCTCCCAGTTCTCCCAGGTACACCGTCTGGAACATATAGGGCGTCATGTGTGCCGTCGCCGCCGGCTGCAGCATCGCAGGCACCCCGTCGTGCGACCAACGCTCGCGCACCTCTCGAATCGACAACAACTCGGGCACGCGAGCCGCCGCCTGGCTTACCTGGCGAACCTTCGCGCCCTTTAATCCCTCGTCGTAGCGGCAACGCTCCTCCAGACGGGCAGCAATCTGCTCAACAGGTTCACCCTCATAGCTGGGAAACTCAAAATGCGGCACCTTACACGCTCCGCCCTGCGCATACGCATAGCCACTCGCGGCAAACGGCATGTGCAGTGCGGTGCTTTTGCGTGCAGGATAGCTCGCAAGCTCCTCCCACGGCAGGCAAAAATGATGCAGATAAAAATCGCGCTCGTCATCGAAAGCGGCCAGATCTTCCTCGCGCGCATCGAGCGAGGTAACCTTCCATGCCAGCTTTTCGTGCTTCTCTTTCGCCAGGTTGTTCCTAAAGGCAGCAAGGTTCTGCTGCTTGCTGGCAGCGTGCTGCTTCTTGTCCGCCATGTGATTGTTGACGGCCGCACAGGCGCCAACCACCTGCTCCAGCTCGTAGCCCATCGGCAAATCGTGCAAGAACGAAAAATCGCAATCGGCAGCGATTTCGCGGTCGAGCATCACCTGTACATGAGGCATCTTTACGCTCGTACGCATCAAGCGACCCACGGCCTGCGCCACGATGCGAGCGCCTTCGACCTGGTAAGAGAGGGTGTCGCGCACCGGTAGTTTTCCGCCAACGCCCGCCAGCACCGTGCGCACGCGATGCCGCTTTTGGATAAATGGAATCTCACCGCGCGTCACGAGCTCCTCCTGTTCGACCACGCCAAGCAGCGCCTGCTGGTCAAACTTCTTTGAGCTCATATCGACTCCCCAAGCCAGGCGGCTCGTGGGCGACTCCACGTACAGAAAATCGAGGTCCATCTTGGGATGTCGCCCATCGTTGTCAAAACCACAATCGACTTGGCGCACCGTGTCGCGCAGGCTCTCCGGCACCTCATATTTGAGGTTTTTGGAAAAGCCACCGGCGGCAAGGTTGATAAACATCAGGGTCGGCTCGCCGTCCTTCAGACGTTCCTGAGCGCCGCGCCAGCCCTCCTCCCAGCCGGAAGCGTTTAAGCACGGCACCATATCTTTGGCCTCCTCGAGCGACTTCTCGTACGAGGCCTCGGGATGCTTAACGTTCCTAATCACCAGTTCGGCAACGATTTCGCGGGCAAGATCCAGCGCCAAACTATTAAAGTCGCCATGGTTTCCCATGTGGCGCGTCGTAAAGATAGCCCCCGCCTGCTGCTCACTGCGTGCCACACCACGTGCCCAAGCGCTCACGGCAACGAGGGTCTTGCTCAGACGCTTGAGTTCAAACTCGATGTTTTCGGCATCGCTCGTGGTCACCCTGTCGGCAATCTTTCGACGCAGGCACACCGCAAGTCCTTCACTCACGCCAATCTGGTCAAAGAATTCCATCGCGTGCTCGTACACCTCGTCGGGCGACACGATACCGCCGCCATAGACGCCGCCGGCCACGGCCGCCATGCCGGCAAGCTTCTTGGACTCGTCGACCCAAACGACGTCGACGTCATACACCGTTGCCGCATGCTTGTTGAATAGCTTGGTCTGTCGCACGATCTCCTGGTTGAGCTCGCCAATCCAAGCATCTTTACGAACCACGCCGTGCACTTCGTCCAGATAATCCAGATCAAAGTTCTTAATGGTCGGCGCGTTCCAGGTAGCGCTCATGCACACGCAGGGAGCCTTGGCGGCAATGGAGGCCAGATACGCCTCGGGCATGCGCTCAATGCCGTGGTTGGTGAGGTACGTGGTAAACATATGGTCGATAGTGGTTTCCATCACCAGGTAGTCAACACCACGCGCATACATCGAGTCGTCAGCGGCATCGATTTCGTCGTTCTTGCGGTCCTTAAAGAACAGCGCCAGCATCAGCGAATTCCAGAAGTATTTCTCGTTGGTCTGGTCGTTCCTAATGCCCAGGGCATCGATGATATTCTTGCGCGAAAGATCGTCCTTGTACGAAATGCTGCCGTAGTACAGCTTGTCCATAAGCGTGGCACAGCGGGCAAGATGGCCCACCACCATCCTGACAAGGCCGCGCGCACGGCGCACCGCCTTATTGACGGTCTGCTGCTCGTCCGTCCCACAAGACGTAATCATGTTGCGGTGGCGGCGAGTATCGAGCTCATAGCGCAAGGGATTCGACAGGCCATCGCCCACCGAAATATCGTCGCTGCCAAACAGATGACGACCGGCAAGCTGCTCGTCTTTCGCCTTGTCAGACAGGGCAAAAGGCTGCTGCAGCTCCATATCCTGAATACACGCAGCGATCATCTTTTGAATACGCTTGGCACCCTTGGCGATCTCTTCGGCAGCCGTCTCCACACTTGCGCGCGAAACCTTGCCCGTTGCCGCGTTTGACCCCTCGTGCTCGCCCGAGGTCGAGGCATGCGCATAGACCGCCATCCACTGGTCCCGATTTCCCAGCAGCAGAGGATCAACCACGCCGCCATTAAAATGGCGGTCAAGAATACGCAGCATCTCGTCGGGCTGAAATTTCATATGTCCCGCCGCCAGCATCGACAGCATATCGGCCTTCGCATGGTCGATCTCGTCAAAGATAAACAGGCATTCGTCGACAACCGCTGCGTTAAAGAACACGACGCTCGCTCCTGTCACCGTATCGATTCTATTGACGAGCTTTTGCGGCGTGCATGCAATTACATGCGGCGTGCGCTTATCGTTGAGCAATGCCGAGGGCCAAATCCGGGGAATCTCCTCAAAGCCACGCGTGATGCTCTGGCGTCCACGGCTCACCGCTCGACGCAAGCTCGCGTCTGCCAACGCCAGCTTATCCCACAGCCCTGGAGTCAGGCGGTCGACAACGCTTCCCAGACGCTCCTTCTTGTCCAAAAGGCCCAAAAGGTCATCGGCGACCTCCATCGCACCGCGCCACGCGTGCGTAATGTCGCGATGAACAGCCTCGTCCTTCGCCCCAAAGGGGCAGGAAATATCACGCGGCCTTATGCTGCCCTTATCAAACGCGGTATCGATCCAGTTTTTGATGTTCTCCCCCGCGCGCGGTAGATCAAACACCATACGTGCCGCATCATCGCAATCCATGCCCTGGGCAACCAGCAACTCGCGCACACTTGCAACATAGTCGTCGCGATTGTCCTTACCTGGAACCACAAACACCAAGGTACGGCGACCAGGACATTTGTTAAAGCAGCCCGACTCATCCCAGCCGCCGGCAATCAGGTCTGCCGTGACCTGCTCGGCCGTGTAGTTTTTACCCGAGCCCGTCGTGGCGCCCAAAAAGTACAGGCCGTTGTTGTCCCAATCCTTAGTATCGTCCTGATCCTTGGGGACAAACAGCGCACGCCAAAAAAACTCGCGCATCGCCTTTTGGCGTGCGAGATAGGGGGCAAGCTCCTTGTCGCCCGTAGATGACGGAATCGATCGACAGTTGAGTTCCCACGCAGCCATGGTCAAACCTCCGATTTAGTTGTTGCATATGTTGAATACCATCCCGTGTGGACAAAAACTCACGCAGGGCGGTTAAGGTGGCGGCGTCTATGCCGCTTGAGAAAAGGAAAGAAAGGAAAGGGAAACAGTCAGCAACTACTCGCACGAAGCGAGCAGGTTCTTAAGATCGCGCTCCAACGCTTCGCGCCCTTCAACGTCGATCACTGCAAGGGCGACACACATCAGGGACACCTCGCACAGAGCCTCGCTTGCACAGTTATCTCCCAAAGACCCCCGAAGCATGGCCGCGTCTGTTCCCAGGCAAGCGGAACAGGAGCGCTACGCGCAAGAGTACGAGGCAAAACAGCGCGCCTACGAGGACGCCCTTAAGCAGGCGGAACATTACGCCGCGAGTAAGGGAACGATGTAGCGACTGGGATCGGCAGGCTGTCTGGACTTTTGCCGACAGCCTGCCGATCAGGCATGCCGTTCAATGCAGCGGCTAGAGATTCTCATCAGACTTCGAACTGGCCCTGGCCGCCTCTTCGTCCTCAATCAAGTTCTTGACCGCTGTATAGGCGTCATACGTAGCGTCTTCGATCTTATCCAGGGCATCTGGGTCATGCATGCAACCGCCCTCCTGGAGTTTCTGGATCAAAAACCAGGCAGCAGTAAGCAAGTTGTCGACATCCTCAACATCCAACTGATCAATCGAATACGCACTATCGTCGAGTTCCACCAAATATGAACTGGCGACGCGGATGGCCTTACTTACATATGGCTCAAGGTCGTATTGGGGGTAGCGGGCATCGAGGGCCGTTAACGGATCGGTCGGCTCAACCCAATAGAGCATCGTTGCGCTCTCGCGCTTCTCCAGCGGATACTGCTCGACCGCCTTTTCCCAGCTTACATACCAGGGATTGTCGTCCTTGTCTGCAAGCGATTTGCAGTAAAAAAGTGCCGTAGCAGCACTTGCGCAAGAATAGTAATGGCGCGCCCTGCTCTTCTTGAACTCATCGTTCAGCTCATCGTTGTAAAACAGCTCCGCCTCCATGACCAGGAACGGACCATCCTCATCCGTAATGCTCATGGGATAGTTGTTGCACTCATAGTCCGGATACATTTTGTCTCCAATCAACCGTTCGGACACATTAACAAGCAATATCGAAACTGCGCGCACGCGGAGAGTTGTCGCCCTCGCGCCAATCTGCAAGTTTTTCTCATGCCGCGATAAGAACTCGCATGGTCGCCCCGCTACCTACGCCACGAGGCAGCAAGGATAATGGGAGGCCCGGCAAGGCACGCCACCAAGGCGACGGCCGTGAATACAAGCGCGATAGCTACGCTCACGGCGACATAGGCCACGGCAATGAAGACCAGCGCCAACACGCAGGCCAACAGCTCGGCCACGTAGCACAGCACCAGATTCGAGCTCGCGCGCTTCAGCAGAACGTCGGCGAGGCGGACAAGCTCGATAGCAAAACCACTGCCAAAATTGCGTCCGGGGCCCTTTGCAACAAACCACTTGAACAGGCACATCAGGGCGCAGCCCAGCATCATCATGATAGAAACGGTCCATGCATTGTGCCCCGTCTCGACAAGGCTCTGGTCGCCCATCGCACTGCCGTTGATGAGCCAGACCGTTCCATAGCCCATGAACAGCATCGACAGCAGCAGGCAGGCGCTCACCGCAGCGAGAAATCGCGACACGCACTTGTTGAACACCGGCGCCTCGCAGCTCAGCCCAAACCCCTCGCGAACGCGCCAAACAGCATGGTAGGCGGGGTACGCCGCGATGAGCGCAGCCACGAGCCACGACATCCAATCGGACCCAGGCGCCGCCGACGCGTACTCCGCAATTGCGGGAACGGAGTAGGCGGTATGGAACGAATCGTTCGAGAACAGCACGACTTCGCCCTTCCAGACGCAAAACGGAGCGGCGACAGAGGCAATGTAGGCAGCGACGAATGCAGCGACGGCAATAAGCAGCGCGCCCTGTACGAGCTTGACGACCTCACCCTTGGCGGTTCCAGGGGCAACATCAACGGCGCTGGACGAAATTTTGATAGAAGTGTTCATGATCTTCCTTTCAACAGAGATCAGTCCGGAATCGACGGCAACCAAGATGCAGCCTCTAGTCGACTCCGATCAGAGATTGTTAGTTCGCATTGATACCAAGTCGTGCGGACACATTAACAAGCAATATCGAAACCGCGCTCACGTGGAAAACCGACGTCCTCTCCCCATTCGAGCTCGACGTACTCATCGATTTCCACATCGGAGACCGACGACCATCTGAACTCAAAACCAAGCTGGTCAAGCTCATCAACTCGCTCACGGATAACTCCGTAGGCATCCAACGCATTCTCGAAATCTTCCAATGACGCATACCCGCACTTGCACTGCTTGCGCATCTGGCGCAAACGGCCCATGGCAACGACGATGATCTCGCGAAGAGCGATAACCTCGCGCTCACATACATCGATGTTTCCTTTGTTGAGCTTGATGCAATCGGGCATAACGGCCTCCCTGGTTTTAAGCCTTTTCGCTTGATTCCATTGAACAGCCGCAAACAGCCGCGTAATATGACTTTTATCGCGATTTAAATTTTGGCTGTTTGGAGCATCGATGCTTGAGTCCGAAAAAGAACCGTTTAGCTGGGGTTTTGAGGCTGGCTTTCTTCGCTCTCCCGTCAATCCCCGCATGCTTCTTCTTAACAGAACGCCAGAGATTGATTGCGCCGATGACGGAAACGCAACCGGCAATGCAAGCGCATGGAGTCTCGTCTCCATAGCCAACGACCTATTACGCGTCGACTTAAGCTCGCTTTTCAACGAGATTGGGGGCCACTTTCGTGAGCGAGCAAAATTGCGCTTTTACATCGATTTACAGAACGCCATTCGGCAGTCCCCTGCTCCCCCCAATACGCAGCACGCTTCGATGGACCACGCAGCCGAGTCAGACCATGACGACTGGCTCGATCCAGACGATTCCGACCAAGAGTCCGCACAAGCAGAATTGAACGAAGCCGAAATCGAAGTCAACCTTCAAAAACAAAAGGAACGCGATCTCGATTACTTTGCTCCGTTATTCGACAAAGCCATTACGCGCCATGCGCACGGAGAGATTTCTGGCAGGGCCAGGTATCTCCTTGAAAATGTCTGCAGACAGTGCGTCATGAACATCACAGCGATTCCCGACTATCGCTATTACAGCTGCTGGATGACCAACAACGCTATTGAGTGTAACGAAATCAACCGCCTGTACCGCGCGGTGATCACAACATCGGGCCAACTCAACAAGCAAGAAATGGCGTCCCTCTTCAGCTCCTATCTCAAGCTCGAGTCGAACGACATGGACATTACAACTACCAACGGCGACACCGAGCTAACAGAACCGGCACCGTATAACCGCGACAATCCAAGAGGCAAATATCCAAAGGTCAACTCGCAGATAGAAACAGCTTGCGTTTGCACCAATACCGATCTCTTTCGAGGGCTTCTCATTGTTTTTTATCAGGAATGTCTGGAGCTTGCCCCGCTGCTTAAAAACACCGAGGCGCCTAACCTGCTCGCGCAAAACGAAGAGTTTTTCCCAGCCGCCATCAAAACAAGCGACCCGCGGCAATTTCGATTATTCGATGAGCAGCTGCCGGCAATCATCCGCTTTGGCGACGCTTTTGCATACACAGCCAAAAAGCACTTGCCCGGAAACGAAACGGCTCAAAAGCTCGAAGAACATTTGAACGATATAAAACGCATGAATAGCGCCCCCTTTATGCAGGCGTTTCGCAAGAACTATCTCGAGGCTATGCGCGAGAACCAAATCTACGCAAATGGAGACTTCCATACATATGCAGAGCTTAACGACCAGGAAAACCTCAATAGGCTCGTAAGGCTTCAAGCTGTTATTGCAAAGGCAGGAGAGCTTTATTTCACCGAAGAGGAATGCTCCTTTGCAAGCCTTTATGCCCGCATCCTCCACGAGCTGCTGCTGTGCGGCATAATGCCGATAACATGCCAAACCTGCGGTTCGCTCTTTTTTCCGACCGGTCCCAACAGCAAGTACTGCGATCGATATAACGCGGCAACCAAGCTCTATTGCAACCCGCGACACAACGCCAAAAAACATCTTGGTCGCAAATCACCCCGCGATGTCGCACTCAATATACGGAGAAAAGCCGACACGGCATACGAAAAGGGTTTAACGGATTGTGCCCACTATTTTGACAACCTTCGCAATTTTGTTCTCGATGGTCTTGGCCCAACATACCAAGCAAGTGACCTAATTTCCGACGAGCTCTATGCGGCATGGCTGTCTATCGTCAACCAGCCCAATTGCAGGTCAAAAATCAGGCGACCAGATAGGAACGGTTTTCCATACCACGTACTGTGGTACGGATTCATCCTCAATGGCATACAGTATGTACAAGTCGAGTTTCCCGAAGCCGAGTACCCGGCGCTTTTTGAACGCTTGAGCCAGCTTGCCGAAAGCCCGCAATCAAAGTGCACGCTGAAGCACAAGGGGCCCGGCGAGCATCCATACAGCTCATGGCTTATCAAGTTATACGAGTTGTTGGAGATCATTGTGCAAATTAATAGCGCCGACCAGGTGGCAAAGCCCATTCCATTGCTTGGAATAGATAGGGACGATTGTGTCTCGACCGACCCGACCGCCCAAGGCACGCGGAGCGCGCCCGACGCATGCGTCTACAGCACCGGCACGATCGATGGCCTTAGCTTTACCGTGTATACGAAGGAATATGACCCGGAGAAGCTGGGCTGAGCTTGATGTAGCGGCTTCGAGGGTAGTGTCGCGAATGTTGTTGTAGGGCTCGGTTCTCGAGCTTAGCCGCAGGTTGAGGCTAGTAGCGCGCGGCCAGGCCAGTAGACAGGGATGGTGGCAAATAAGTCTGAAACGCCGCAAGAGTAGGAAGGACAGGCGTAAGCTTGGCTTAATGAACGCCGAAGGGGCTCGGTTCTCCAGCAAGGTATTGCGTTAATTATGCTTCTATAAGAATCTGCCTGATTCGAATGATATTATTCGCCTGAAAGAGTAGAATGAGGACAGTTTTGTCGGATTGAACTGGATGTCGCTTGTGGATTATATGACTATACAAGAAGCAGCAGACGCTTGGGAGATCACTCCGAGAAGAGTGCAGACGCTTTGCTCTTCGGGAAGGATTGCTGGCGCTGAGAAATTTGGCAGGCAATGGGCAATCCCTGCAACTTGCGAAAAGCCTGCAGATGCGAGAATTCATACTGGTCAATACGTTAAAGCCGCAAATGATTCTACAGAGTCTTTAGTCGTGAATTTGGATGAGCAAATCCATAGCAAAATGGTTGGACGTAACGCACCTAAACATGCTTTAACTCCAGAGGGCATGCTTGAAGTTATTGACTATAAGAGCATTGAAGGTAATATTCCTGATCAAACATATGATTTCGTAGATTTATTCTGTGGTGCTGGTGGCATGTCCTACGGCTTTCACAAACTTGGCGCACTTACTGGAAGATACCGTTGGGCTGGCGCAGTGGATATTGATAAGCATTCAATAGCTACTTATAAGCACAATTATGGATGCAGCCCGATTAATCTAGACCTAGGCGATGCCAGCATCGAAGATGTTCGGTCGGCTTTAAATTTGAACCCTGAGCATAAGCTGATACTCATCGGATGTGCTCCTTGCCAGGGGTTTTCATCACATCGCAAAAAGGACCACCGAGGGGTTGATTCCAGGAATACCCTCGTTGGTCGCTTTGCCGAGATTGCCGCAGCCCTAAAACCGAGCATCATTATCATGGAGAATGTTCCTGATCTTTTAGCCAAGAAGCATTGGCATCATTATCTCGCGTTCAAGACAGTTGTAGAGGATGCTGGTTATAACATTGCTGTCGATATTCTCAATATGGCAGATTATGGAGTTCCACAATCGAGATTTAGAACCGTATTGATTGCATCGAGAGACTTCATACCAACTCTGCCAGAACGAACATTTGAACCTGAGAATTATCGCACCGTTCGTGACGCGATTGGTGACCTCCCCCCTCTAAGTTCTGGTGGCAAAGACCCGCATGATCCTATGCACATCACCTCTCGTCATAGAAAGGAAACCATCGAGATACTTAGGAGTGTGCCTAAGGATGGCGGAAATAGGCCACATGGTGTTGGACCGAAATGCCTCGACAAGGTTGAAGGCTTTTATGACGTATATGGAAGACTTGCATGGGACAAGACGTCCGTTACCATCACAGCAAGGTGTCGGACGCCGTCTTGCGGAAGGTTTACACATCCGGAGCAAGACCGAGGACTGTCGGTTAGAGAAGCAGCATTGTTGCAGGGTTTTCCAAAGGACTTCTTTTTTGAAGGGCCATTCGATGACAAATACAAGCAAATCGGTAATGCTGTCTCACCTATTTTTTCAACACGTCTGGCGGGGCATATTTTGACTTTGCTTGCTGGACAAAACCATGCTAGTGAAACCAACGCCATAGATAGCCCTACGTTCGGATCGTATAGCGGCATGATTGCACATGCTCGCAATAAGTCGGTGAAGAAGGAAAAGGGCTATGACGCAGGAGAGTAGATATTCGGTAATTGACTGCTTCTGTGGCGCAGGCGGGCTATCCCTTGGGTTTGAGCAGGCTGGATTCAAAGTCGAGTATGCTTTCGATATAGACGAGAAATCAATTGCGACTTACAAGCACAACAGCACACATCACCGCGGCCCAGCTTTCGTAAGAGACATACACGACGTGAGTAAGGCTAGCATCGTGAATGACCTCGGACATGAGTTGGGTAGCATTGATGTTGTAATCGGTGGGCCCCCATGTCAAGGCTTCAGTGTGCAGCGACGTGGGAGTGACGTTGACGAGCGCAACGATCTCGTCCTTGAGTATATTCGCCTCATTACAGACATAAGACCACGCATGTTTGTTATGGAAAATGTTTTGGGGATTCTTTCAACTAGAGGGAAAGCATACATTGCGCAACTCGAAGACGGACTAGGTGAAATCGGGTATAGCATTCAGAAAAAGACACTGCTTGCAAGCGATTATGGGGTACCCCAGAGCCGAAAGCGCGTCATCGTTGTTGGCGAATTAACCGAACGCGTTAACGAATCTTTTTCGTATCCATATCCCACATGTGATGAACCAAGAACCGTTCGTGATGCGATTGCAGACCTAATGGATAAAACCGAAAGCGATTTACCCAATCACCGCGCCGATAGTCTTTCGGATATCAATTTGAAGCGCATACGAGCGATAAAAGAAGGCGAAGGCCATGACTCATTGCCAGAGGAACTCCAATTGGAGTGTCATAAGAAGCATAAGGGACATAGACACCTCGATACCTATGGGAGGATGGCGTGGGATAAGCCTGGACCGACTATAACAGCCAGGTTTGATAGTTTTTCGCGGGGTAGGTTTGGCCATCCGGTATTGGACAGAACTATCACCTTGCGTGAAGGAGCGCGCCTCCAAACATTTCCTGATTCGTTTGAGTTTATGGGCAGTAAGGTCGACATAGCCAAACAAATCGGCAATGCAGTGCCGCCCTTACTCGCGAGACAAATAGCAGACAGCGTTAAACTGGCCTTAGGAGAGTAAGGGCATGGAAGAAAGAATTAAAGAGTGGCCTTCAGGCACTCGTGATACGACAGAGTTCCCCGAAATCAAAATCTCAATCGATGTCGAAATGCGGGATCACCTGCAAGCATTTTGTGATTTAGATGGGATAGCGTGGGACAATTACGATCTTCAAAGAGAAACCAGCGGATTAAAAATCAGCTCTCAACGACTTAGAACCTATAGAAAAATGTACGAACGTCTCGGCCTTATTTATCGTGATGAGGACAAGATCAGACTATCGAAGCTCGGAAGGGAAATGGGTGACCTACAAAGCACCCTGGAAGCGATGAAACGCAGCATGACCACATCAGCTGTTGACATCCTTGCAAGGTACCAATTTAGAAATCCCATCGATGGCCCCAATTTGCCAACAACATGTAACGTTCAGCCCTATTTGTGCATCTGGAAAGCCATGCGCGGGCTTGACAACAAAATCAACAACGAGGAAATGAACAGGGTTATCCTTCATGTTGCGACAATGGATGACATTGATGGCGCTGTTCAGAGAATCAAATCTGCTCGCACGGTTTACGGCAACTATACTGAGATTTCATCCTCTGAACTTGACGAGGTGCTGGGGAAGCAGGTTCACTCCGAGCAACCATCCGCAAGAATAGCCCCCTGGTTCTCTTCGGCGGGCTGGGGCGGACTTATCATCGAAGCGGAACAGCGAGATGACGGCTACCGATGGTTAACCTCTACGGCAATCGACATCATTGACTCCAAACTCGACAATCCTCCGGACTTCTTCCTCACAGAAGATAAGGAAGCGTGGCTCCACTACTATATCGGCGAAGAGACGACTGATGTAGATGCCACCATAGACATCTGTCTCACTGACACTGTTCCTACTGGTTCCTTCAGTATTGATGTCTTGCCAAATGATCTAAAAACAGATTATTCCAGACGCTACATTACATCGCTACTCGCAAAGCCTTTTGTCATACTCACGGGCAATAGCGGTACCGGGAAGACACGGATATCCAAACGATTTGCGAAGTACTTAGAGGTTCGAGATGAAGACGGTGAACCGAACTGGCTGCTCGTTCCGGTCGGTGCCGACTGGACCGACAATACTAAGGTGCTTGGCTTCTTCAACCCTCTTGCTGACGGCGGTAAAGGCGCATATGAAGAGACCGGGATTCTCAAGCTTATCAAGCGTGCCAACGCTCATCCCGATGTGCCTTATTTCCTCATTCTCGACGAGATGAACCTGAGCCATGTCGAGCGGTATTTTGCCGACCTCCTCAGTCATATGGAAACTATCGGCGAAGACAACCTGATTGTGCTTGACGGATACGAAAACAAGGACGCAGACGAAGCCGATAGTGCAAAGCTACCCTACCCGAAGAATCTGTTCGTAATCGGCACCGTGAACATAGATGAGACCACCTACATGTTCAGCCCCAAGGTGCTCGACAGGGCAAACGTTATCGAGTTCAAACCCGGAAAGGAAGATGTGCTCAGGTGGTTTACGGCGGCCGAAGGTGCGGCAGATATCACTATTGCCGCCTCAGGCGTCGCTCAGAGCTTCCTCCGCCTCGCCGAGGACATTCGAGGGGACAATGACCACATCAGCTCAGATGACTTTGCAGCCATTACAGAGAAGTTTGGCAAGCTCTACGATGCCCTTGAGATCTGCGGTTTCGAGTTTGCCTACCGGACCGTCCGCGAGGTGCGCAGATATGTCAACGCCGCCCACGAGTTCGACGTTGAAGGCTACGATCTACGGCGCGCCATTGACGAGCAAATCGTTCAAAAGATCCTGCCGAAGCTGCATGGCAGCAGGCGCGAGATCGGTGACCTGCTCGATGAGTTGACGAAGCTGTGCGACGGGGAGTTGAGTTCTGCAAAGATCGGGCAGATGAAGACTAGGCTCAAGAACGTCCAATATACGAGTTTCATCTAAAACCATGGGCGAGGTAATTGGCGCAGTTTGCATCTTGGAAAGCGGAAGGTGCATTGCAAAGCTCTACCAGAGCGGGACGCACGCCCACATCAACTGGGATGAAGAAGTCAAGTCCGGAATGGATGGGCTATCTTGCTTTGGGTTCATGCACGACGGTTCAACGGGTAGACCGAATGCAGCACCTTTCGCCATTGTGGAAGGTCTCGATGGGGATTACGCGCTCCGCATCAACGAAACTACGAGGTACGTTCTGGAATATGGACCCATGACCGACGGGAACATCCCGCCAGCGGCCATTTTCCAGAACGAGGGAGATAACCTTAAGTGTGATAGGAACGGACTCTTCGTCAGCTTCCAGTATGTGAACTACCTCGGCCGCTCGCGGATCAGGTTTGGCGAGGGTGACGACGTGCCTGTGCTGACGTTCGACGTAGTTCCTCTTAAGATGGGCTACGAGGACGACTACATCGAGCTCACCGAGGAGCTGGCCGAGAAGTGCGCGGCATTGCTCCTGGACTATGTCGGCTCCACATCAAACGTATATAAACTTGCCAACGAGAGCCGCGATACGCTGCTCGAGCAATTCGTCTTCCTGCGGCAGTTCTGCTACGAGAACAACCTCCACACCCTGTTCGAGGCTATAAAGCGAAACCCAGACAGGACGCTTGAACGCGAAGACGAGATGCGCCCGACGGGCATGGGCTTGCCGTCCAGGAAGTTCTACACGAACCCCTTTTCCAACAGCCGCTCCTGGATCGGACTCGAAGGCGAAGGCGGCGGAACGTTCCTGCCCTCGATGATTAACGTTACTCGCAAGTTCGACCGTCTCGACACTCCTACCAACCGTTTCGTCAAGTTTGCCCTGCAGGAAATCGATCGCGTAAGCACCTCGTTGATGGATGTACTCGACGGGGAAAAGAGCAACGCACGCCAGACTGAGTGCTACATGGAGGCGTTGGCACTGCACAACATGCTCGACACGATATTCGCCGACGCATTCTTCGATGACATAGGCACCCTGCAGATGATGCCGCAGAACAACCAGGTGCTGCAAAAGCGCGAAGGGTACTCGCAGATCTTCTCGGCCTATTCGATGCTTGATATGGCTCTCCAGCTCGATTGGAAGGGTAAGGACGACGTCTATGAGGGCGAATCGAAGAACGTGGCACTTCTCTACGAGTATTGGCTCTTCTTCGAGCTGTACGACATCATCGGCGGAATCGATGGATGCGAGCCGATAAAGACCGATGACCGTCCCTTCCTCGGTTTGGACCCGGATGGCGGATTGTCGATTGCTCTCAAGCAGGGCGCATGCTCCCGTCAGTGCTTTGAGGTTGCTCGATACGGCGCGAAGATCAACCTCTACTACAACCGCACCTTTTCGCCCAGAGACTTCCAGGCCACACGATATGAGGGGTCATATTCCAGGCCGTTCAGGCCAGACTACACGCTGGCGATATTCCCGAGCGTCTACGTAAACGAGAGCGCCGCCATTCGTGACGGTGCGGTGGTCTTCGTGCACTTCGACGCGAAGTACCGCATCACTGATCTCACCGGGCTTGTCGGCAAGGACGTTATCTCTGATGAAGATGAACGAGCGGAGCTCGACGAGGAGAAGGCAGGTGCCACGACGAACACCTATAAGCGTGGAGATCTGCTTAAGATGCACACGTACAACGACGCCATCCGCCGCACGATAGGCAGCTATGTGCTCTACCCAGGCTCAGGCGAGACGGGTGAAAAGGGACAATTCAGGCTCTTCGAGGAAATCCTACCCGGCGTTGGTGCGTTCTGTATCAAGCCGAGCATCAGCCGGACCGCAGAGGGTGTGCTGCGGAGCTTCATCGAGGAAATCATCAGCACGAATGCTGCCAGGAACACACGACTGAACCGTTTGAGCTACTTCACTGAGATGGTCGTGAACGAGCCGTCTAACACGGCTAAGCCTATCAGTGCGCAAGCCAGGCGTGATGACGATGCGTTTATGATCGGCTACATACGTGACGGAGGGCCAGATGACTATTACCGCTTCCTTGAAAGCAGCGGCAGGCTAAACGAGGGCGGTGAGTTCCTTTTCTACTTCTACGCCATTAAGGACGGGCACGTGTACTCCCATCATAAAGATCTCTTTCGTACGACCCATTTCCGCTTCTACAGGAACGCAATCAGCGAGACAAACACCTACGAACTTGAACCCGTGCTTTGCAAGGTGAAGGCTAACGAGCTGGTTTCGAGAGACGAACTAGCCGACCGGCTGGCCGCCATTGGTTACGAGCGGAATCGTGGGAGCCAGGGGGCGGACTTCTACTACGTGCTTAGCGTAGAGGTCGAGAACGCTGCAGCTGAGCCGCTGAGTCTCGCACGCGGAGTGGTCGACGGGCAGAACGGCAATGATGCTTTCAGCCCGCACTCGCCGAAGTTGGTGGGATAACATTTCACGAGCACGTTGATTGATACAGGAGAAAAGATTATGGACGAGAGAATCAAATCGATAATCCACAAAGCTGTTGATGATGCCGGGCGTTATCCGTTTCTCTTCATCGGCTCTGGCCTCTCCCGTCGTTACTGCGGCACGCCAGGATGGGAAGGGCTGCTTTCGGATATCTGCGCCGAGGTGCTTGACGACCCATATGCCTTCGCGCGCTTCAAGAGCCAGGCGAGGATTGCTGTCCAAAACGGCGAGGTCGAGTCCGAGCTGCCGTACGTTGCCACGCTCATGGAAAGCGAAGTAAACCACGAGCTCTTTGCATCGGATGGATTCGCTGCCTTCCGCGAAGGCCACAGTGACGAGCTTACCGGGGACGCTTCGCCCATGAAGATCTACGTCGCAGATAAGATCGCAGGAGCTCGTCTCGTCGAGAGCGCCGAAACTGAGAAGCTGGCGAAGGCGGGCAAGGAGAAGGTTGCCGGCATCATCACCACGAATTACGACTGCATGTGCGAGACTCTGTTCCCTAATTTCACGACCTACGTCGGAGAAAGCGACCTCCTGTTCTCTGACCAGGCTTTCTCTCAGGAGATATACAAGATCCATGGCTCAGTCTCAAGGGCGGGAAGCATCGTCCTGACCAGCGCTGACTATGCGGAGTTCGCGCAGAAGAGGAAGTATCTCTCGGCGAAGCTGCTCACCCTCTTCGTCGAGTACCCCGTCATCTTCCTCGGTTATTCGATTCAAGACGAGAACATCAGGTCGATACTGGGTGACATCTGCGAATGCCTACCAGATGACAAGCTCGAACGGCTGGGCAGGCGGCTCATCTTCGTTCAGCACGCAACCGACACCTCTGTTGGCGAGATTACTATGAGTTTCGGTGGCCGTACGCTTTCGATGACGAAGATCACCACGGATGACTTCGAGTCGATCTACGATGCGATGCGCAGCTTCCGGAAAATGTATAGCACGCGATTTATCCGCGAGTTGAGGGGCAGCGTGTTCAGGCTTGCGGAGCATATCGACCCGAGTTCCGACATCATCGTCTCAGGGATAGACAATGTCCTCAACGACCTTGACCCGGACCAGAAGATCGTCATCGGCCTGTCGGTGTCACCAAGTAGCATCGGAAAGCCGATTTCACCTGAAGATATCTTCGAGGACATCGTGCTCGATAACCTTCGCTATGACCCAAAGTTCATCGTCGAGAACTACCTCAACATGTACGTGCGCCAACGGCCCAACAACATGCCTGTCTTCAAGTACACGCGCGGACTCGGTGGAGAGGTCGGTAAGGACATAGCGACTTATCTCCCAACGCTCACCTCGATTGATAGCTATCGAAGCGAAACGTTCCGCAAATCGATGCCTGCGACTCGTCGCAGATTCGAAGGGTCGCTGAGCATAAAGGGCCTTGCGAATGCATGCGCGCCAAAGAGCCCGTTCGCGTTCATCCCGTGCCTTTCAGAGGAAGAGATGGACGTCGACGACTTGGAAGCGTTGCTGAAGCGGGCACTGGCTGACGTGGGAAACGACCCTGCCAAGAAGAGGGCTCTGTTGAAAGATTCGCATTATCGGAAGTGCGTCCGAATCTACGACTTCTTGCGCTATGGAAAGTAGGAAGTCCCCCAACCTTCACCAATAGTCCGGGCAACGGCATCCGAACCTAGATCCAGTTGGGGGACATGCTCCCGAACTATGCACGGTTTCCCGCGCAAAGCTAGTTTAGCAAAGAAATGTGGAGATTGGCGGTTGGGCGCTTGAGATTCCTGCCAACTGCCGCACCCCTTGAATATCAACTTCATCCGAACACCTCCCAAATTCATCCGTACATGTACGGATGAATTTGGGAATCCGATACCCTGAGGGCCGGGTCGGCCGGCCCCGGGAGATCGGAGGACGCCATGTCCGGAAAGAGCGGGAAGGGCGCCGCGAGGGCGGTCCCGAGGGCCCACGGCAGGCGATCGGCGATTTCATGCAACTACGGCTGAAGTGTCTTTATGTTGTTAGCGCCGGGCGATTTTAGCCGCTAATAGTCAAACTATTTTGACCAATCCCG
>OBIU01000219.1_pt1 | contig 30305 bp, 27 predicted proteins | sample 1519871 | NCBI WGS metagenome assembly OBIU01 (sample SAMN04209229, study PRJEB22552) | human gut metagenome | biome: gut; material: feces | host: Homo sapiens | place: USA: Oklahoma
AAGCCGCCATGATCGACGGCTGCAACCCCATCCAGATCTTCTTTAAGGTCGTGTTCCCCATCCTGAAGCCTACCATGATCTCCACTGCCATTCTGGAGACTATGTGGGTGTGGAACGACTACCTGCTGCCCACCCTGGTTCTGGACATCAAGAAGTACCGCACCATCCCCATGGCCATCCAATACTTCCGTGGTGGCTACGGTCGTGTGGAGCTGGCCCCCATGATGGCCTGCATCATCATTGCCATCATCCCCATCATCATCCTGTACATGACCTGCCAGAAGTACATCATCGAGGGCGTTGTGGCAGGTGCTGTCAAGGGCTAAGGAGGTGCGCACCATGCGTGCAAGCGGCATTCTGATGCCCGTGTTCAGCCTGCCGGGGCCCTTTGGCATCGGCACGCTGGGCAAAGAGGCCTTCGCATTTGTCGATTTCCTCGCCGAGGCAAAACAGACCTACTGGCAGATTTTGCCCATCGGCCCCACCGGCTACGGTGACAGCCCTTACCAGAGCTTTTCCGCCTTTGCCGGCAACCCCTACTTCATTGACTACCGCCTGCTGGCCGACGTCGGTCTGCTGACGGCCGATGAAGTGCCCGCCGCACGGCCTGTAGGCCCCATCGACTACGGCGCACTGTATAACGAGCGGCCTGTGATCCTGAAAAAGGCAGCCGACCGCCTGCTGGCAGCCCCCTCCCCCTCCTATGAAGCCTTCTGCGAGGCGCAGAGCTTCTGGCTGGAGGATTACGCCCTGTTTATGGCTGTCAAGGCCGAACAGGGGCAGGCAGGCCTTGCCGACTGGCCGGATGACCTGCGCTGCCGCAAACCGGAAGCCATTGCTGCCGCAAAACAGCGCCTTGCCGGTGCGGTGGATTACTACAAGGCGGTGCAATTTTTCTTCTACACCCAGTGGAACGCCCTGAAGGCTTACGCCAACGGCAAGGGCGTCCGTCTGGTGGGCGATATTCCCATCTATGTCAGCCCGGATTCCAGCGACCTGTGGACCCACCCGGAGCTGTTCCAGACCGACGGAGAAATGCATCTGACCCAGGTGGCCGGATGCCCGCCGGACGCCTTTGCAGCAGACGGCCAGCTGTGGGGCAACCCCCTGTATGACTGGCCCACGCACAAAGCCACCGGCTTTGCCTGGTGGAAACGCCGGATGCAGCACGCCACCTCCATTTACGATGTGGTGCGCATCGACCATTTCCGCGGTTTTGAGAGCTACTACTCCATCCCCGCCGGAAACAAGACCGCAGCGGGCGGCCATTGGGAAAAGGGCCCGGACCGTGATTTTATCCACGCCATGCACGAAGCTTTGGGCGAAGGCGGCATCATTGCCGAAGACCTGGGCTACCTGACCCCGGAGGTCAAGGCCATGCTGGCAGAGAGCGGCTACCCCGGCATGAAGATCATGCAGTTTGCCTTTGACAGCCGGGAGTCCGGCAATTACCTGCCTCATACCTACCCCCGCAACAGCGTGGTGTACACCGGCACCCATGACAACGTGACCACCGAAGGTTGGCGCACCAATGCCAGCCCGGAAGATGTGGCTTATGCCTGCCGCTACCTGCGCTGCAAGCCGGAGGATCTGACCGAGGCCATGATCTGCGCCTGCCTTGCCAGTGTGTCGGACATGGCGATCATTCCGCTGGCCGACTGGCTGCATCTGGGCAGTGAGGCCCGCATCAACACCCCCAGCACCCAGGGTGCCAACTGGCAGTGGCGGCTCGGCAGCCCTATGCCCGGCAGCCTTGCAGCACACATCGCACAGCTGACTGCACTGTACGAGCGCACCCCCTGCGGCGAATAAGCGTTTTCTCCCCTTTTGGCATCCGCAGCTTCCGGCTGCGGGTGCCTTTTTTTGCGTTTTTGCGGAACATTTTTTCAGCGGCCGAAAGCGCCGCATTCACACTGTTTCCATCGTCTGTTCGCAGTTATTCTCTCGTCCGTTCACGTTTTGTTCACAAAGGTATCATCTTTTTTTTCGCCGCATCCCTTGTTATTTTTATACAGATATGCTACAATTCAAATAACATATCGTCTGCCTTTGGGCGGATTTCACGAGTGAAAGGAGCCTTTCCATTATGGATCATACATATCAGAGCACCATGCTGATGCCCGCCTCCTATGCGGTTCTCTCGGAAGAAGAAATGACCTACCTCGACGGCGGTGCCGATTATAACTTCAACGTTGGCAAGTACACCGTTACCTTCCACCCCGAAGTTCTGGTCACCTACGCCATGAATGTGGTGGTGAACGGCGTTTATATGCTGAGCCAGGGTTCCTTCCAGTACTTTATCAATACCTTCAAAGAGGGTCTGTCCGACGGCCTGAGCCTGACCGGTGTGGTCAAACACAATTGGAACCGTATGAATACCTGGAGCCGCGTTGCCACCGTCGGCATGGCAGGACTGGCCGGTTACTACGCTTATGCACAGGTGCGCAGCATGTACCTGTCGCTGAAGAACCTGTTCGGCTCTATGTTTGGCACTACCACGAATACCGACACACAGGATCCTTCCGTGGCCGCAGGTCTGGCCGCCTGAGTGTTTCGGGTTTCTGCCTGAAAGGAGTGTTCGTTCATGAAAAAGCTCCAACTGCCTTCGTCGTATGCTGTGCTTTCGGAGGAAGAACAGCGGACCGTTTCGGGCGGCGGTGAATTCAAGGATGCCGTGAATGATTTTTTGGACCACCTGCATCTGCAGGATCTCATCTTGGGCCGGGGGCTGATCTCTTTTTCCATCAGCTTTGTGCCCATGATGCTGTTCACCGTGGTCAAGACCGGCTTTAACGTTGCCGTAAAGATCTACGACTTTTTGCTGTCTTCCCCGGTCCTGGCCCCCAGCATTTCCAACTCGGAGACCATCCAGGATCTGGTGGACAACAATACCTCTGACCAGCATTGACCCCCGGCATCTCTCATTTGCCTGAAAAGCAAAAGGACCTGTGTTCCGAAAGGGGAACACAGGTCCTTTTTTGTGTTTATTCAGATCACCTGCAGGGCCCCTTGTTCCCGCAGCCGGAGCACATAGCAGCTGCCCGGGCCGAACACCCGCTCCATGGCGGTATGGTAGCGCTGCAGCAACGTTTCCGGCACATAGGCCTGAATAGTGCCCGCAAAGCCGCCGCCCTGCATCCGCCATGCGCCGCTGCTGCCCTGCAGGATGCTCTGGCTCACCGCAAGCGCCACCGACAGCCCCTGATGCCGGACATCCGTGGCGCAGTACACATTCTGGCACAGTGCAAAGGAGGCGCGCCCGCTTTCCAGCACCAGCGCGGCAAAATCGGCAAAGCGTTTTTCCAGCAAAGCCCGGCGCTGGGCCAGCGTGCGGGCATTTTCTTCGTAATAGTGGATGGCACGCAGCACCGCGCGGTCACCGCAGGCGGTACGCAGCCGGGGCAGTGCTGCCCAAAAATCGGTTTCCGGCACCTGACCCAACACCTTGCCGCCCAGGCAGGCCGCCACAGCCTCCATCTCCTGCCGGATGGCTGCAAACTCCCCGGTCAGCTCGCTGTGGCTGCCCCGGGTGTCGGTCACGCACAGGGTCATGCCGGGCGGCAGCAGGCCGTCTGCGTGGATCTTTTCCACCTGCGGTGCGGCCGGGTCTGCGAAGTCGGCAAAAATGACGCCGCCCACCGCGCTGGCCAGCTGGTCCAGCTGACCGCTGGGTTTGCCAAAGTAAGTATTCTCCGCATACTGGCAGATGCCGGCCAGTGCCCGGGCATCCAGCCCACAGGCGTACTCCCCGTTCCAGATGCAGGCCATGCCCATCTCAAAGGCCGCAGAGCTGGAAAGGCCGCTGCCCCGCAGCACGTCGCTGGCCGTGTAAGCATCAAAGCCGCCAATAGCCTTTCCCGCCGTACGGAAGCCCTCGGCAATGCCCCGGATCAGGCTGGCCGAGTGGGTGCTCTCCCCTTCCTGCGGCTCTGCCGTGGCCAGGTCGATCACATCCAGCTTGTTGAACCCGCGGGACTTGACCCGCACATAGCCGTCCGTGTTCCGGGCCGCTACCGCCACCAGATCCAGTGTGACCGCCGCCGCCAGCCCGTAGCCATGCTGGTGGTCGGTGTGGTTGCCGCCCAGCTCCGCACGCCCCGGGGCCGAATACACCTGCACCTCCCGCCCCGGGCCGAAATACAGCTCGAACTGCTCCAGCGCCGCGCAGTACCGCGCCCGCTGCCGGGCCAGTTCCTGCGGGACGGTGCCGTAAAGCGCGGCAAGGGGTCCGTCCCACCTCCCTGCCGCGATCTGTTCCCTGAGTTGTGCGCTGGTTGCCATCCGCGATCCCTCCCTGAAACATTCAAACAGTGTTTGTAGGTTTGTTAGGTCTATTGTAATGCATCCCTTCTGTTTTTTCAATTTCTATCGAAGAAAAAGCGCGAAATTTGGCGTCCGGCTCAAAGAATAAGATGTACTTTTGTTGAATTTGCAGGCGGTTCTGTGGTATACTGGTCGAAAGACGTGACAACGAGGGAGGTCAAGCCGCCATGGCAGACGTTTACAAGCAATCCTTCAAACAGAACTACACGAACAACATCGAACTTTCCATCTTCAACTGCGGCATTGAGCGCTGCGCCCCGTCCAAGACCTGGGGTCCTGGCATCCGTGACCATTACCTGATCCACCTGGTGCTCTCGGGCAAGGGTGAATTCGAGGTAGGCGGCCGAACCTGGCAGGTCAGCACCGGAGATCTGTTCTTTGCGCGCCCCAGCCAGCTCATCCGCTACACCGCCGATGAGCAGTACCCCTGGGAGTACAGTTGGGTGGGCTTCAACGGTGCCTGCGCCCACAAGCTGGCAGCCCAGCTGCCCTTTACCGACGACGCCCCCGTACACCACACCAGCGACCCGGACGGCATGCGCGCCGCCCTGGCTAACATCTACTCCTCCCGCGGGCTGCAGCCCCAGGACGAGGCCGCCATGGTGGGTTACCTTTATTTGTTCATTGCCGCTCTGATGAAGGAAACCATCGCCGGTAAGCCGCACTCCACCTCGTCCTCCAGCCAGTATGTGCTCAACGCCATCAAATACATCCAGTTCAACTACTCCCACGACATCTCCATTGACGATGTCGCCAAGAGCGTGGGCGTTTCCCGCAGCCACCTGTACCGGGTGTTCATGCTCAATGTGGGCAAAAGCCCCATCGACTACCTCACCGAATACCGCATCAACGAAGCCTGCAAGCTGCTGCGTGCCGGTCACCTTTCCATTGCAGAGGTGGCCGTGTCAGTAGGCTTCTTCGACCAGTTCTATTTTTCGCGGGTGTTCAAGCGCGCCAAGGGCGTGCCGCCCAGCAAGTATTTTGCCACCCAGGCAGATGCTGCCCCCGCCGAACCGCAGCCGTGACCCGGCGCATTTCCACTACCAAAGGAGACTATGACCCATGCCCTTACAGAAGAACCAGATCCTGACCCTGTGCATCGAGCGGCTTTCCAGCGACGGCAGCGGTGTGGCCCACAGCCCGGACGGCGAGACCGTTTTTGTGCCGGGTGCCGCCCCCGGTGACGAAGCCGATGTGCGCATCGTAAAGGACTGCAAGCGCTATGCCTTTGGCATTCTGGACCATCTGCGCACCCCCTCGCCGGACCGCATTCCGGTGGACTGTGCCGTGGCGGGACCCTGCGGCGGCTGCAGCCTGCGGCATCTGGATTACACCGCCGAGCTGCGTGCCAAGCAGGAGAATGTGACCGATGCCTTCCGCCGCATCGGTGGGCTGGACGTGCCGGTGCTGGACATCTGCCCCTCCCCGGAGGTGGACCGCTACCGCAACAAGGTCCAGTTCCCGGTAGGGCTGGACAAGAACGGTAACCCCTGCATCGGCTTCTACGCCGGGCGCACTCACCGCATCGTGCCCTGCCCGGACTGCAAATTGCAGCCCGGCGTGCTCAACGACATCGGCAATGCACTGTGCAGGTTCTTTGCCGAAAACGGTATCCAGCCTTACAACGAAGAGACCGGCCGGGGCCTGGTGCGGCACATCTTCCTGCGGCGGGGCGCGCACAGCGGACAGATCATGGTGTGTCTGGTGTGCACCCGCCCGAACCTCCCCCACGCCGATGCGCTGTGCACCCGTCTGCGGGAGCAGTTTGCGGACATTGCCACCATCCTGCTCAATGTCAACAGCAAAAACACCAACGTGATCCTGGGCGCCGAGACCCACACCCTGTACGGGCCGGGCTACATCGAAGATACGCTCTGCGGGGTTCCGGTGCAGCTGGGGCCGCTGTCGTTCTACCAGGTGAACACGCTGGCCGCCGAGCGGCTGTACGGCATTGCCGCACAGTACGCCCAGCTGACCCCGGATGACCTGTTGCTGGACCTCTACTGCGGCATGGGTACCATCGGCTTGTCCATGGTGGACCACTGCCGGGAGCTGGTGGGCGTGGAGATCGTGCCCGAAGCCATCGAGAGCGCCAAGGCCAACGCCGCCCGCATGGGGGATGCTGTGGCCGCAAAGAGCTGCTTCTTCTGTGCCGACGCCGGGCAGGCGGCCACCCGGCTGGCCGCCGAGGGCCTGCACCCGGACGTGGTGATGCTAGACCCGCCCCGCAAGGGCTGCGACGAGGCCACCCTCTCCGCCGTGGTGCGCATGGCTCCCCGCCGGGTGGTCTACGTCAGCTGCAACCCCGCCACCGCCGCCCGCGATGCCGCCTGGCTGGAGCAGAACGGCTATCACGCTGAGAAGGTGCAGCCGGTGGATCTGTTCCCGAGGACGAAGCATTGCGAAGCGGTCATTCTTCTAACCAAGGTCCATGTCAACTGACACATCGAAGCGGAAGTAAGCATGGATGAGTTGGATGTGACTGCCGCCGAAAGCAAGGCCACTTACAAAGAGATTCGGGATTATGTGTGGGAACACCACCTAACAAGCAAATCCCCAGTCTGTGCCACCTGGAATCGGCACAGACTGGGGATTTTTTCAGGTTCTGTAATATCAGATGCCGGCGGCAGCGTTCTGACCGGCAAAGCGGCCGAAGGTGGCGCTGCGGCCTGCGGCGGCACCAGCCATCAGGCAGGGATAGCTGCCGGAGAAGTAGTTGCCGCTCATGTCACCGATAACATACAGGCCCGGGATGGCCTTGAAGTCGTGGTCCAGTGCGTGCATGTTGTCGTCGATCTGGATGCCGTCCATGGTGCAGAGGAGGTAGCCGCCGGACTGGCGCACACCGTAGAAGGGAGCTTCGCTCAGAGTGGACAGACGGTAGTCCTCCTTACCGTAATCCTCGTCCTCGCCCTTGGCAGCCAGCTCGTTGTAACGATCCACCGTTGCGGTGAAGGTGTCCTTGGGCAGGCCCAGCTTGTCGGCCAGCTCCTCCACGGTGTCGGCCTGCACGATGTAACCCTGGTCCTGCAGATCGGCGTTCATGCCCTCGATGTACTCCATGGGGAACACCGGAGCGGTGCCGTTCACATGCGGGTACAGACGGCTGCAGCCGTGGGTGGCAAAGCGCTTCACATCCTCGGGGTACTTGCTGTCCCACACAGTGCAGTAGGTGTGGTAGGGCTGGCTGGCTGCAGCGTGCAGCACCAGATCGTAAGGCATGTACTCGTTCATGAAGCGCTCACCGTTCAGGTTCACCTTCAGGAACGGCTGGCTGCCCATCCAGAACCGGGCACCATCGTTGGCCTTGCCGTACTCGCCCACCTGGTCGGGCTTGATGGCACCGCGGTCAAAGATCATGGAGGTGTGGGTGGTGTCCATGATGGCACCGGCCCACAGGCAGGCCTTGATGCCGTCGCCCTTGGCACCTGACTTGGAATAGTTGACGCAGGTCTGCTCCACGCTCTGGGGCTGCAGGGCGTTCATCATGGTTTCATTGCCGCTGTAGCCGCCGCAGGCCAGAATGACGCCCTTGGATGCGTTGTAGCGCACATACTCGTCGTTGGCATTCTTGGCGATCAGGCCGGTGACGCGGTTGCCGTCCTTTTCCAGCTTGACCATGGTGATCTCGTACTGCACTTCCAGACCGTCAGCCTCGGCGTGCTTCAGCACGGCGTCCATGGTCAGCTTCTCGTTGTACTCGTCGTACTGGGTGCTGTGGCCCACGTCCAGCACCTCGTAGTTGTCGTTGTCGTGCTTTTCGTCGATCTCGTGGCGGAAGTCGATGCCGCTCTCGGCCAGTACGTCGGTGAACCAGTCGATGGTCTCACCGCTGCGGTCTGCCCACACCTGTGCCAGGCTGCGACGGGTATAGCCCTGGCTCCAATTGCACAGGTAGCGCACAGCGTCCTTCTTGTTCACGTCATCGCCGTCCTCCTGCTGCTGCTTGGAGCCGCAGGCAGCCAGCGTGTCGCGGATGCCGCTGGCCATGTCGTGGCCGAACTTTTCGATCAGGATGGTCTTGGCACCGGCCTCGGCCGCGGCGGCAGCGGCAAAGCTGCCGGAGGAACCGGCACCCACCACCAGCACCTCACACTCCACGGTCTGCTTGATGTCGCTCTCGGCCACTTCGGGCTCCTCGCCCAGCCAGTCGGCGGTGGAGGCAGTCTCCTCGGTGGTCTGCTCAGCGGGGTTGATGGCACCGCCGCTGGCCTGACGGATGCAGTCGGCCACAGCGTTCTGCACAGCCTTGCTGGTCACGGTGGCACCGGTCACACCGTCGATCTGGCTGGTCTGAGCGTTCATCACCTGCTCGATCAGCTTGTCCTTGGCGGCCTGGCCGATGTTCTCGGTCTCGCCGGAGAGGTCCAGCTCCACCTTGGTGATGGTATTGGCATCAAAGGTGACAGTAGCGGTGATCTCGCTCATGCCCTTGGCGGTAGCGGTGTAGGTACCGGGGGTGTAGATGCCGGCTGCACCGGAAGATGCAGCAGCGGTGGAGCTGCTGGCTGCATTGCAGGCAGCCAGACCGGCTGCGGTGACGCTGCTCATGGCGGCAGCGGCAGCGATTTTCAGAAAGCCTTTGCGGGAGATCTTTTCCATAATAAGGTTCCTTTCTCTTCTTTTTCTTCGTGCTTTGTTCCAGAGTGGCAAAAATGCTTTGCCATTCTTGTTAAAAGTATCACATTTACAACCAAAGAAAAAGAAGTTATAATATCCCTGTAGGTATCAAGAAAAACTTGCGTTTTATTTCTGGAAAGGAACCTCCCATGACCATTCAGCAGCTGCGCTATTTTCTGGCCCTATGTCAGGACCTGAACTATACCCGCACGGCCGGGCGGCTGTATCTGTCGCGGCAGGCGCTGCGGCTCAGCATTGCCGCGCTGGAAAATGAGCTCTGCGGCCCGCTGTTCATCAATGTGCGCAATCACCTTGCCCTGACCGAAAAGGGCCAGCGCTTCCGGGCACAGGCCGCGCCGGTGGTGGAGCAATTTGACCGGATGTGCGCGCAGGCGTATCAGGATATCCGGTCCCCCGCTCTGCGGCTGGGCATCAGTGTGGCGTTGGTGCCCAGCTACCTGCCCATGCTGGGGGATGTGCTGGAGCAGTTCCGGCAGCAATACCCGGGCATCCCGCTGGAAACCACATTGCTCTCCAACGACGCCGTATGTGCACAATTGCAGAACGGCACGCTGGACGCCGGGCTGGTGATGGACCTGGGCGGCTGCGCGGCCGGGCTTGCCCGCACCGCGCTCACCCGGCACACTGCGGCCCTGCTGGTGCCCCGCTGCAGCCCGTTCTGGGGGCGCAGCAGCATCGCCCCGGCAGAGCTGGACGGTCGGCTGCTGTTGGTGCCGGGCCTTGCGCCGGAGCCGCTGGCCCCGCTGTGGAATACCCTGCGGCAGGCCGGTGCCCGCCCGAAGGTAGAGATCGGCGAGCAATACTATCAAGTGCTTTACCGCACCCAGGAGCGCAACGGTCTGGCCCTGGACCGGTTGGAGATCACCTCCGACCACAGCATGGGCAATGTTCAGGACGTGGCACTGGACGGCATGCCGCCCATCTGCGCCGCCTTTTTGCAGCCGGAGCACGCAGAGCACCCCTGTGTCCGGCTTTTGTGCAGCTTTTTGCAGGAACACCTGCGCAATCTATGAAAGAAGGGACCCCTTATGCATTTTTATGGAACCATCGGCCCGGCCTGCGCCAGTGCCGGAACTCTGCGCCGCCTTGTGGACGCCGGCATGACCGGCCTGCGCATGAACCTTTCCCACGGGGCGCTGGCCGAACACGCTGACTGGCTGGCAATGATCCACGCTGTCGGCATTCCGGACCTGCTCATCGACCTGCAGGGGCCGGAACTGCGTGTCGGGCGGCTGGCCAGCCCGGTCACCCTGCCGGAGGGCGGCACGGTACAGCTGGGTGCAGGCGGCATCCCCTGCCCTGTCCAGCTCGTGCAGGCAGCCCGCCCCGGGCAGCAGCTTTTGCTGGACGACGGCAAGCTGCTGGTGGAAGTAACTGCCGCCGGGCCGGATGCACTGGTCTGCACCGTACTGCGGGGCGGCGTTCTGCAAAGCCGCAAGAGCATTGCCGCCCCGGGTCTGTCGGTGCCCATGCCCACCCTGACAAGTGAGGACCTTGCCAACCTGCGCATCGCAGCTTCCTGCGGCGTCACCGGGGTCATGCTGCCCTTCGTGCGCGGGAAACAGGACATCCTTGCTTTGCGGCAGGCGCTGGCCGAGGCCGGTGCGCCGCAAATCCGCATCTTTGCAAAGATCGAGAACCTTGCCGGGGTGCAGGCCCTGCCGGAGTTTCTGTCCCTCGTGGACGAGGTGGTCATTGCCCGCGGCGACCTGGGCAACGCCATGCCGCTGTGGGAGCTGCCCCGCTGTCAGAAACAGCTTTCCGTCTCCTGCCGGGCCGCCGGGGTGCCCTTTATGGTGGTCACCCAGATGCTGGACAGCATGTGCACCCGTGCCGTGCCCACCCGCGCCGAAGTGAGCGATATTTACAATGCTGTGTTGGATGGTGCGTCCAGCCTGATGCTCACCGGCGAGACCGCCGCCGGGCAGTACCCCGTGCAGGCCATGGAGTTCCTGGTTCGGACGGCAAACACCGCCCTGTAAGGCAGTTCGGCCTTCTGCGCGCTTTTTCGGCCCGAAATGACAAAAAGGATGGATTCTGTCGTAAAGAGTTGGTATAATGAAGGCAAAATATTTTTGCAGGAAGGTTTTTCTATGGGAATCGTAGTCATCGGAGCCGTTTTTGTGGACATCAAGGGGTACCCCCTTTCCACCTACATCCCGGGCGGGCGCAACTCCGGCCGGGTCGAGCAGGTACACGGTGGTGTGAGCCGCAACATCGTGGAGGACATCGCCAATGTGGAGCTGCGCCCCACCTTTGTGGGTCTGGTGGACGACACCGGCATGGGCCAGGATGTCATCGACAAGCTCCGCGACCACAAGGTGAACACCCAGTTCATCCGCCGCGTGAAGGACGGCATGGGCACCTGGCTGGCCGTGTTCAACAACGACGGTGACGTATGCGCCTCCATCTCCAAGCGCCCGGACACCACTCCCCTCACCGCTCTGCTAAAAGAGCAGGGAGACGAGATCTTCAAGGACTGCGACAGCATCGCGCTGGAGCTGGATCTGGAAAAAGAGACGGTCAAGCAGGTGCTGCGCTTTGCCAAAAAGTACAACAAGCGGGTCTACGCGGCCATCTCCAACATGAGCATCGCCATGGAGCGCCGCGACTTTTTGCAGCAGGTGGACTGCTTTGTGTGCAACCAGCAGGAAGCCGGGCTGCTCTTCTCGGACGATTACGACCACCTTTCCCCCGCTGCCATGCGGGAGGTGCTGGCCACCAACGTGCACAGCGCCAACATCCCCTGCATGGTGGTCACCATGGGCGGGCAGGGTGCCGTGTATGCCCGCGCCAACGGCGAAAGCGGCGTTGTGCCCGCCAAGAAGGTGGATGTGATCGACACCACCGGTGCCGGTGACGCCTTCTTTGCCGGTACGGTCATCGGCCTGACCTACGGCAAGAACCTGCCCGCCTCCTGCGAGATCGGCAGCCGTCTGGCCGCCTCGGTGATCTCCATCACCGAAAACGTCTGCCCCCGGTTCCGCCCGCTGGAATTCGGGCTGGACATTCCCGTGCTGGACTGAGTTACACCCAAAAGCGCCGGAGCATTCCCGCAAAAGGGAGCGCTCCGGCGCTTGTTTTTTGTTTGTCAGAGTTCGTTGATGGCTGCTGTGACGGGCATTGCCTGCAATCGCTTCACCGGGCCGTGCACCGCAAGCGCCGCTGCACCTGCCACGAACAGACAGAGCACTGCCAGCAGCCCGAAGGGTACCCGCCACACGACGCCGAAATAGTGGGTGATCAGCCGGGTATACAGTGCACGGTGCAGCACAAGGCCGGCAGCAACGCCCACCAGCAGGCCGGACGCCGCATAGGTCCCGGCCTCCGCCGCGATCATCCGGCACAGTTGGACATCCTCCATGCCCACGGCGCGCATGGCACCGTACTGCCGGGCACGGGCGGAAACGCTCATGGAGATGCTGTTGACGATGTTCAGCAGCGAGATGCCGCCGATGATGGCCAGAAAACCGTACAGCACGATGCGCACCGCGTAATAGGTGCCGCGGTCCTGCCGGTTGCTCTCCCGCAGGTCCTGCATGATGACGTCATCCGTGGCAAGGTCCGCCAGCGTGAAGAGGGTGTCCTCGTCGGCGGTGCGGTCCAACTGCACACCTACCATATTATAGCTCTGGTCGCCTGCCACCTGTCGGAACAGCGCTTCCGGTGCAATAAGGGTCACATCATCCGGGAAGGCGCCCTCCGAAAAGGCACCCACGATGGTAAGCGGCACCCCGTTCACCGTGATGACGTCCCCGATCTGCATGGGGTTGTTCTTATTGTAGATGGTCATCACTTCATTGCCTGCGCCGGGCATCCGACCCCGTACCACCACGGAACGGCTGGATTCCAGCATATAATCATCGTAGGAGCAGAAGACAACGTGGTCCACGTTGCCCTTGTCGCTGCTGGCCGGGGTATCCACCAGACCAGTGCAGCCCCACGCATGGGCGACGCCCGGCACTTTCAGCAGTGTCCGGGTCATGCTGCCGGGCAGCACCTGCGCATTGCCGTAGCCGTTGTAAAGCACATCGGGCTGCCACGGTGCCAGACTGGGCAACAGCAGAGAGGCGAACTGCAAGAGCACGGTAAAGCCCAGCGCCAGCACAATGCTCAGCGCAAAGCTGGCGGTCATCAGGGCCCAGTTCTTTTTGCTGGCGGTGGCATGGCGGACGCCCAGTGCCAGTTCCACCCGGCCCTTCCCGGCATGGGCCGCACGGCCCACCGGCACATTCTGGGTGCTGCCGGAGACCGCCGCCATCGGCGAGACCTTTGCTGCCCGTTTTGCCGGGGCCTGCGCAGCCAGCAGCACCGTCACCACCCCCACCACGGCACCGGCGCACAGGCCCGCAGGGCTCAGCTGCCAGACTGGCGTTGCCGCAAACTCGCCGCCGATGCCGTACCGCAGCGCGGCGCAGATCGTCCAGCTGGCCAAAGTGCCCAGCACAAGGCCGATGGGCACCGCCGTCCTGCACCAGTTGAGGGCTTCCAGCCGGACGAACCGGATGACCTGCCGTTTGCTCATGCCGATGCAGCGCATCATGCCAAAGAACTGGGTGCGCTGGGCCAGATTGCTGTTCATGCTGCCGGAGATCATCAGCACTCCGGCCAGCAGCACCAGCACGAACAGCACCGCTGCCATACCGTACACGGTCTGAAAAGCCGTACTGCTGCTCTGCCCTGCCGAACCCATCACCTGCAGGTTTTCCTGCACAGCCGTCTCCCCATACCGGCTGCGCAGCTTCGGCAGGGCCTTTGCTGCTCTGGCCGCGCTGGTGTATTCCAGCTCATAATGTGTCTGGGGCAGTGCCTCGCTGTTTACAGTCAACAGGGCCGCAAAGGCTTCCTGCGGCAGGTAGGCATCCACGATGCTGTACTGCTCGCCGTAAAAATCCTCGTCGATGCCGCCGACGCCGGTGACCGTGAGGGGCTTTTCCGTTCCGTCCGGCAGTGTCAGCGTTACAGTGTCTCCGCTGCCCACATGCAGCACCCGTGCAGCGGTCTTGCCCAGCAGCACTTCGTTTTCCGCCTGCGGGTAGGTGCCCGCAAAGGCTGCGGCACGGTTCAGGCTCACATAATCTGCATCGGCACCATACAGCACCACCCGCTTGCCGTTCAGGCGGTATGCGCTTTCGCCGTTCTCATTGAATACTGCTCCGGCACCCACCCGCACCACGTCCGGCTGGCCGACCAGCTGCGCAGCCTGCTCCGGCGTGATGCCGGTGACCTCCAGATGCCAGCTGCCGCTTTTTCCGGCTGCACGGCCCGTCTGGGTGCGCAGCATCATGTCCGCCACACTGAAGATGGTCGTGACCAGGAACACCGCCGTGACGATGCACAGGATGGTCAGCCGGTTCTGCCGCCTGCGCACCCTGGCAGAAATGGGGATCAGGCTCAGATAGCTTTTCATTCCGCGCACCTCCCGAAGTCGGTCAGCACGCCGTCCGACACCTGCAGCACCCGGTCTGCCGTCTGGGCGATGCTGCGGTTGTGGGTGATCATGACGATGGTCTGGGCGTATTTGCGGGAAGCCTCCTTCAACAGGGCGATCACCTCGCCGCTGTTGCGGGTGTCCAGATTGCCGGTCGGCTCATCGGCTAAAATCAGCGCCGGACGGGTGATGAGCGCCCGCCCGATGGCCACGCGCTGCTGCTGCCCGCCGGAAAGCTGGCCGGGCAGGTGACTGCGCCGCTTGCGGAGGTCCAGCACATCCAGCACTTCTTCCAGATACGCCGTGTCCGGCTTCTGGTAGTCCAGCAATACCGGGAACAGGATATTCTGCTCCACGGTCAGCTCCGGGATCAGGTTGAACGCCTGAAACACAAAGCCGATGTTCCGGCGGCGGAAGATGGTGCGCTCCCGCTCTTTCATGGCAAACAAATCCCGCCCGTCCAGCAGCACCTTGCCGGAGGTAGGGGTGTCCAGCCCGCCCAGCAGATTGAGCAGAGTGCTCTTGCCGGAACCGCTCTCGCCCACCACGGCCACAAATTCGCCCTTGGGCACCGAGAAGCTCACGTCCTTCAGCGCCTGCACGGCAGTCTCGCCGGTGCCGTAAGTCTTGCAAAGGGCCTGTGCCTGCAACAGATTCATACAAAAACCTTCTTTCATTTTGATCTGTCCACAGCATACCACCCGTTTGCTACAGCCCGGTGACTGCAAGACTACAATTTTGTAGGGATCGCCGGAGCGGGCCTGTTCCGCAGCAGGATGGTGAAGGCAGTGCCCCGGCCCAGCTCACTTTCCACTTCCAGTGTGCCGCCGTGGACCTCCACAATGGATTTCGCCAGCGGCAGCCCCAACCCGATGCCCGGCGTGTCCTGCGCAAAGCGGCTGCGGTAGAACCGCTTGAACAGATGGGGCAGGTCCTCCGGGTGGATGCCGGTGCCGGTGTCCACCACCCGGATGCGCACAAAGTCGGCAAAGCGGCTGCCCTCCACCGTCACGGTGTCCCCGGCGCGGGTGTGGTCCAGCGCATTCTTGATCAGGTTGCCCACGGCCTCGCGCATCCACACCCGGTCACAGCACAGGCACACCCCCTGCTCTGCCGTGACGGCCAGCTGCTTTTGCTCCTGCCGGGCGCGGCAGGCAAAGGGCCGGGCAGTCTGCTCCAGCAGACCTTGCAGATCTTGTTCCGTTTTTTCCAGCTGTACAGTCCCCGCATCCAGCCGGGTGAGCTTGAGCAGACTTTGCACCAGCTGTTCCATCCGGTCCAGCTCCTGTTCGGAAAGTTCGGCCAGCTCCCGCACATTTTCTGCGTCATCCGTTCCGGCCTGCAGCAGACCGTTGTAGATATTCAGAGCGGCCAGCGGCGTCTTGAGCTGGTGAGAGATATCGGCCATGGTGTTCTTCAAAAACTGCTTTTCCCGCTGTTCCCGGTCGGCATGGGCGTTGAGCACTGCCGCCATCTCATTCACTTCATGGAACAGCCGGTACAACTGCCCTTCACGGCCGCTGTCCAGCCGGGCAGTGGCGTCCCCGTCCAGCAGGGCACGCACCTGCGCAGCCGCTTCCTCCAGCCGTTTCTGCCGTCGGGCAAAATAAGCAGCGGCACTGCTCAGCGTCCCAGCGCTCAACAGCAAAAACAGCCCCAGCAGCGGCAGGCACAGTGCCGGGCACAGTGCCCACGACGCGCATTCTGCCGCCAGCAGGGCCGCAGCCAGCCCGGTGCACAACCGGGCAAACAGCTGCCGGACATCGTCCTCCACCAGAAATTTCATCTCACACATCCCCGTTCCAGCGGTAGCCCATGCCCCGCACCGTGACCAGCCGCTGCGGGCTGCCGGGGTCGTCCTCTACCTTGAGCCGCAGCCGCCGGATGTACACCGTGAGGGTGTTGGTATCTACATAATTGCCCTCGCAATCCCACAGGGCGTTCAGAATGGTCTCTTTGGTCAGCACCTGCCCCGGACTGCGCAGAAACAGGCACAGCAGCTTGTACTCCGCTGCCGTGAGTTCCAGCGGAACGCCGTTTTTTTCGGCCCGGCCGGCCAGAAGATCTACCCGGATGCCGCCGGAGCACAGCTCGGTGGCCTGCTGTGCCCCGAACCCTCCGGCCCGGCGCAGCAGTGCGTGCACCCGGCTCAGCAGCACCCCCAGCTTGAAGGGCTTGGTGATGTAATCGTCACCACCCAGGTCCAGCCCGGTGATGATGTCCATTTCCTCATCCGACGCGGTCAGAAACAGGATGGGCACCCCGGAAGTGCGGCGCACCTCCCGGCAGAAGTCGAAGCCGGTGCCGTCCGGCAGGGTCACGTCCAGCATCAGCAGGTCGTAGCGGCCCGCCTGCCACAGACGATTGGCCTCGGCCAGGGTGCGGGCCGTGTCCAGCGCATAACCCGCCCGGCCCAGTGCAAGGGTCAGCCCGGTGACCAGACTTTTGTCATCCTCCAGCAGTAAGATCCGCTCCATGGTGCAGTTTCTCCTTTTTACAAAAAATGCCGGGTGTTGCCGCAGGTACGGCAGCTGCCCGGCGTGCAGTCACGCATTCTGTTGTTTGTACTGTTCGCCCCACACCCGCATGGCATCCATGATGGGCTGCAGGCTCCGGCCCAGCGGGGTCAGGCTGTACTCCACCCGGGGCGGCACCTCCGGGTAGGCCTTGCGCTCCACCAGACCGTTTTCCTCCATCTCCCGCAGCTGGGAGGTGAGCACCTTCTGGCTCACGCCGGTCAGCGACTTTTTCAGCTCGCCGAAACGCTTGGTGCCGGTGAGCAAGTCCCGCAGGATCAGCACCTTCCATTTGTCACTGATCATGGTGAGGGTGGTTTCCACCGGGCAGGCCGGCAGTTCCTTTTTGGTACACATCTGTCGTTTCTCCCCTTCGGCCCCTCGCGGGCCGTTTTTTCTATTTTACGGCACAGACGCGGTACTTGTCAAGCAGGGGCCGGGCACCCCGCACATCCGGCTCAAAAATTTTTTCGCAGTCCAAATTGCGAGAAATTAGCGGTTCACCGCAAAAGTTTCCGAATCGTAACCGGTCAAAAGTCACCCGCCGGTAACCAGGTTACCGCATTGTGCGTACTTTACGCCGGACAAAAAGGGGTGTATCATAGCCTCGTCAACCGGGGCACGCCGAGATGCCTCGCACACCCAATGCAATAATCCTGGAGGTACCAAACCATGTCTCTGAACAAAGTCGTTGAATTCCTGAATGCCAACCCCGTGCAGTATCTGGCTACCGTCGGCCGTGACGGCAAGGCCAAGTGCCGTCCCTTCATGTTCGCCGGTGAGCTGGACGGCAAGCTGTGGTTCTGCACCAACAGCCAGAAGGACGTGTACAAGGATCTGCAGGCCAACCCCTACACCGAGATCTCGGTGTCCAGCCCGGAGTACGCCTGGATCCGCCTGCACGGCAAAGCTGTGTTTGAAAACAACATGGCTGCCAAGGAGATGAGCATCTCCAACCCCATCGTGAAGGGCCAGTACGGCGAAGCCACCAACCCCATCTTTGAGGTGTTCTACCTGGAGGATGCTCACGGCGCCATCGCCGACTTCTCCGGCAACCCTCCCTACGAGTTCTGATTCCCGTTTCGTGCAGATCGCCTTGGAAACGCTGTTTTCAGGGCGTTTTGCCGTTTGGTACCGCAAAGGAGGTCTTTCTATGACCCAGACCGAACGCCGCCGTTTTTTGCTCAGCAGCCTGCTGGCAGAAGCCCCCGAATACCGGCAGCTGGCCGTCCCGGACGATGCCGCCGGGCAGAAGCAGCTGCTGCGCGCACTGCTCAATGTTTTCAAAGATTTGGACAAGGAAATCTACACCCGACTGCTCACAGCCTGAGCAGCTCAAAAAGGCCCTGCACGAGGCTGATTCCGTCATCATCGGCGCAGGAGCCGGGCTGTCCACCTCCGCCGGGGAACGATTCCGAACATATTTCTCCGATTTTGCCAGCAAATACGGTTTTGCGGATATGTACTCCGGCGGCTTTTACCCCTACCCCACCATGGAGGAATACTGGGCGTACTGGAGCCGGTACATTTATATCAACCGCTATCAGAACGCCCCAAAGGCCCGCCGTCCATCTCTTTTGGCTCCGGCTTGATGGCCGCTTTTAACTGCGGTGTATTGACCGAACCGAGCTGGCACAGATGATCCGCGAACACGGATTTATCGTTTCCGACAGCTAAAATGTATTTCAGCAGATCTCCCGTAATATGCCGGGCCGTACCATCCGACCGAAATTTCCGTCGTAGTTCAGGTTTCCACGCAAGAATGACAGAGCATTCCCGTCCTCTCGCTGCAGTCCTGCACCCCGATAAAAAGCTGCCCGCATACCGTGTGATCTTGTCACATCCGGTATGCGGGCAGCTTGTCTTTTCTGATTTTACGCGCTTTTGGGGCTTATTTTGCCACAATCTCGTCGGCCAGAGCGTCCATCTGGGCTTCCGCGGCAGCATTGGCAGCAGAGCGGATGGTGACCACGTTCTCGCAGATCGTGATGTTCTTCATGCCTTCCAGCTCGGCGCGCATGAGTTTGGCAGCCATGGGGGCCCAGGTGCCGTTCTCCATCAGGCCGACGGTACGGTTCTGGAACGCCTTGGTCTTGAGGTGGGTCAGCAGGGACTCCATCGGCGGGAAGAGGAAGCCGTCATAGGTGGCGCAGGCCAGAACGATCTTTCCGCAGCGGAATGCCTCGGTGACGGCGTAGGACACATCGGTGCGGGTCAGGTCCATCTCCACCACCTTTGCGCCCTTGGCACGCAGCTTTTCGGCCATGGTGTGGGCCGCGGCGCGGGTATGGCCGTGGATGGAAGCACTGGCCACCAGGATCTTTTCCGGTTCTTCCGGCTTGTAGCTGGACCAGGTATCATAATAGGCCAGATACTTGCCCAGGTCCCCGGTGAGCACCGGGCCGTGCAGCGGGCAGATGGTGGCAATATCCAATGCGGCTGCCTTTTTGAGCAGTGCCTGCACCTGCGGGCCGTACTTGCCCACGATGTTCAGGTAATACCGGCGGGCTTCGCTGGCCCAGTCGGCCTTTTCGTCAAACTTTGCCACCGCCCCGAAGCGGCCGAAACCGTCGGCGGAGAACAGCACCTTTTCGCTGCTCTCATAGCTGACCATGACCTCCGGCCAGTGCACCATGGGTGCAAACACAAAGGTGAGGGTGTGGCTCCCCAGAGACAAGCTCTCGCCGTCCTTCACCACCACACGGCGCTCCTTGGCCACGGCATCCGGGCCGAAGAACTGCTCCATATACATAAAGGTCTTGGCGTTGCCCACCACCTTCATGTCCGGGTACTTAGCGGCCAGGCGGGCAATGTTGGCACCATGGTCCGGCTCCATGTGGGAGACCACCAGATATTCCGGCATGCGGTCGCCCAGCGCTTCGGTGAGGTTTGCCAGCCAGGCATCCGTAGCACGGTTGTCCACCGTGTCCAGAATGGCGACCTTTTCATCCAGAATGACATAGGAGTTGTAGCTGACGCCGGTGGGCACCGGGTACTGACTTTCAAACAGGTCGATGGTGGTATCGTCCACCCCCACGCCCAGAATGGCATTGCTGATCTTCTGTACGCTCATAAATCCCATGCTCCTTTATTTTTATGCTGTGCCGCAGAAAGCGGCCGATTCTTCTTAAGAACAATTCCTAGTATAGCATATCGTCAGAAATTTAGCAAGAGGAATCTGCGGCTTTTCCCTCCCGGACCCCTGACCACAACCGTTATTCATCGCCCCTGCTTTCCGGCAGGCGGGCAGACACGGGGCGGCCCGCCTCGGTGTCCAGCTCCAGCAGGGCCGCAGCGCTGGCGTCGTCCATCGTCTGTACGGCCCGCAATTTGCGGCTGATGGCACGGCTGCGCACGCCGATGAGATTATCCAGCTCTTCGTCGGTCTGGCGCAAACGCTGCTGCAGCTTGGAAAGCCCCTGCCCGAACTTGTCGAACTCCGTCTTGACGGCACCCAGCAGCTGCCACACCTCGCCCGAACGTTTCTGGATGGCAAGGGTCTTGAAGCCCATCTGCAGGCTGTTGAGCAGGGCCGCCATGGTGCTGGGGCCGGCCACGTTCACCTGATAGTCCCGCTGCAGCACCTCCAGCAGGCCCGCATTCACCACCTCGGCGTACAGGCCCTCGAAGGGCAGAAACAGGATGCCGAAGGCTGTGGTATACGGCGGCTCCACATACTTTTCGCGGATGTCCTTGGCCTCGCTGCGCAGCACCAGTTCCAGTGCATGGCGGGCGTTTTCCACAGCCTGCGCATCGCCGGATGCCTGCGCATCCTGCAGGTGGGCGTAGGTATCACCGGGGAACTTGGAGTCGATCGGCAGCCAGACGCTGCCGCCGTCGGCACCCGGCATTTTGATAGCGTACTCCACCCGCTGGGCGCTGCCGGGGATGGTGGCCACATTGGTGTCGTACTGCTCTGGGGCCAGAATTTCTTCCAGAATGGCTCCCAGCTGGATCTCGCCCAGGATGCCGCGGGTCTTGACGCCCGACAGCACCTGTTTCAGGCCGCCCACATCGGCGGCAAGGCTCTGCATCTCACCCAGGCCCTTGTACACCTGTTCCAGCTGGGCATTGACCGCCTTGAAGCTCTCGGTCACCCGCTTCTGCAGGGCATCCTGCAGCTGTTCGTCCACCGTGCAGCGGATCTCGTCCAGCTTCTGGGCATTCTGTGCCTGCAGGGCGGCCATGCTTTCGGCCAGCGTTTTGCGCATTTCTTCCAGCTTGCGAGCGTTGGAAGCTTCCAGCCCCTGCAGGCGCTGTTCCATGGTCTGCTGCTGCGCGGCCTGCCCGGCATTCAGGGTGCTGCTCATACCCTGCACAGCGGTCTGCAGCGTTTCGCTGATGCCGCGCATGGCGTCGTAGTTCTGCCGGGCCAGCTCGGCCTGCTTCTGGGCAAAGAGCTTCGACTGGGCGTCCAGCTGCTGACGCACCCACTCTTTGAGGGCTTCGTCGTCCTGCCGGGGTGCCTGTTTGCCGGAGCGGTACAGCAGCAGCGCCTGCTGCAGGCAGATGGCCACCAGCAGAACGGTGTAGAGTAATGCAAGAAATTCCATAGGGTATCTCCTTATAAAATCCAAGATCCGGGCCGTGCAGATGCAAAGCCCGGACCTTTTGCTTTTTACAGTATCTCGTAGCGGCGCAGCGTCTGGTTCCACTGCAGCTGCTCGCCGTACAGGCCCACACCGTCGGCTTCCACCTCGCCCACCTGATTGTCACAGGGGTCGGCGCGGAAGGAGCACATGGGCGGGTCAAAGGGTGCGCAGAGGGCACGGTTGGCCACCATGCGGCCGGTGTCCAGATTGCCAAAGTAGTGCAGGCGCATCTTCTCGTTCCCGGCACGGGCCATGGAGGCACCTGCTGAGCAGTCGGCATACATCCAGCCCTGGGGCGCGATGTAGAACGCGGCCCAGTCGTGGCAGCCCACCATCTCCCGCCGCACCACAAGGCCGCTCTGCCACTGGGCCGGGATGCCGGCCAGACGGCACAGCACGATGAAGGTAGAGGCCATGATGCCGCAGTCTCCCCGGCGGTTGTGGGCACAGCCGTCGGTGATGTTCTCCTGCACGAAGTAGGGCGGCTGGTAGTGGTAGTGGGTGTTGAGGGTCACATAGTCGTAGATGCGCTTTGCCTTCTGCACCGGGTCGGTGAGTCCCTGGGTGAGCTGGGCCGCCAGTGCCCGCAGATAGGGCGTGAACTCCAGATGCGGCAGCTCCTCCTGCGTGTCAAAATCCGGCTGCACGGGGTCCGCCTGCATGTGCAGCGGGTCGGCATAGCGGGCCGTGGTACGGTAACTGTACACCGCGCCAAAGGGCCGGTTCTCGGCAAGGTCGGCCTCCCAGTACGCAGTGCGCTGGGCGGCATCTTCCGGGGCAATGCAGGTGGGCGGCTCGGTGAAGGAATCCAGCGTGATGCCGCTCTGTGCCGGGCAGGCCGCCGGGAGCGGCAGCCACACCCGGACGTGCACGGTGCTGCGGCCCTGCTGCTTTGCAGCCGCAAGGGCAGCGGCAAAGGCCTCGTCGCTCATGCCGATGCTGGTTTCCAGCGTGATGTCCGCGCTGACCGCGCCGGTACGCACCATCTGCTCGTGCTCCGGCTCATACCGCTCCCAGCTGGGGTACTGCAGGGGCGGGTCGATCTGCCGTTCTGCCAGCTCCGGGTGGGTGGCCAGCAGGGTCTCGGCAAAGGAGTGGATATATTTCTTCTCCCCTTCCACGAACCGCCAGTCCATGGCATCGGCCTTGTCCAGTGCACGGAATTCCTCCGGGGTAAAGCCCCGCACAAGGCTTTGCAGCATTTCCAGTGCCTGTGCTTCGGACACCGTATAGTCCAGCGGCAGGCGGCGCAGGATCTCCCGCTGGGCCAGCAGTGCATCCCGCATGGCATCCACCCCGCGGGGTGTGGGGTTTTCCGGCAGAGGGCCGGCAGGCTGCACCGGCTGGTTCTGGGTCTTTGTCCAGTCCTCCGCCAGGTAGGTGTCAATGCAGGCAATGGCCTCGGTATAATAGCCCGCCTCTTTCAGGCGGCGCACATCGTCCGGCAGGCCAAGGTTCAGGCTTGCCAGACAGGCATTCAGGTTCTTCATTGCATTCCGCTCCTCTTTTGTTCAGATTCAGCCGTTGATCTGGGTCTCCCAGAAGTTCGCAGCGTCCAGCATCCAGCCGTCGGCATCGGTGCCTGCGCCGGTACCCACGCCGTGGGTCGCATTGGGGAACAGCACCTCTTTGCAGGGCACATGGTGCTGTTCCAGTGCGCGGCTCAGCGCCGGGCGCTGAGCCGGGTAGCACAGCAGCGGGAACACATAATCGTTCTCGCCGTACCAGTGATACACCGGCGGGTAATCGTCGGTGACACAGTCAGAGATGTTCAGTTCATAGTACCGGCCCTCCAGTACAAAGGGGTCGATGGCAGCATGATAGACCGGCTTATACTCAAAGAAATTGTTGATGGGATAGCCCAGCAGCAAAGCACCGGGCTTGGGTACCCCATAGTGCTTGTAGCCCAGTTCGTCGCCGGAGAACACACCGGCCAGATGGCCGCCGGAGGAATAGCCCAGCAGGGCGTAGTTTTCCGGCTGCACATTGAACTGGCCTGCATGCGTGGTGATGAACCGGACAGCGTTGCCAAGGTCAGCCACCGGGGCGTTGTCCTTTGCCTTGAGGAACACGCGGTAGCGCAGCACGAAGGCTGCGTAGCCCATCTGGTGCAGCCGCCATGCCGTGGCATAGCCCTCGGACATATTGGAAGTCTTGTTGAGCACATTGCCGGACATGACCACCACAAACTTGCTGCCGGGCACTTCCGACGGCCAGTAATACAGTTCCACGCCATCACGGGTGGCGTCTGCGGCGATCTCCTCCGGGGAGTACACTTTATAAGTCACCTGAGTGCCGGCTTCATAGGTATCGGCCAGATCGTTCAGGGCGTCGGCGCTGTCCTGTGCCATGTTGGCGCCCACATAGTCCGACAGCGTGGTGCCTGCTTCCGGGGTGTCCGGGCTGTCCACAGCACTCTGCCAGGTCCACACGCCGCTGGCGGCGAATGTCGGGTCGGCACGCAGGTCAGAGACGAGGGTATCCGGCGTAACGGTCAGATGGCCCGATGCGGCAGAGGCCTCCACCGGCAGGCCGGCCAGCAGCAGCGCGGCGGCCGAGGCACCGGTCACCTGCAGAAACTGGCGGCGAGAGATCTTGTTTTGCATAAAAGCATCCCCTTTTTTATAAACTCAAATTCTGATATTTCAGGAAGTGTGCTGCTCCCAGAAAGCCACCGCATCCGTCATCCAGCCCTCTGCATCCGTACCGTTGCCGGTGCCGATGGCATGGGGTGCATTTTCATAGACGTGCACCTCACAGGGCACACCGTTTGCCTCCAACGCCTTCCGGACGGCCGGACCCTGGAACGGATATCCCAGAGTCTTCAGGGTAACATCATTCTTGCCGTACCAGAAATAGGTCGGCGGGAAATCCGGTGTGATGCCGCCTGAGATATCCGACCAGTAATACTTCCAATCATACGATGCCAGATCCGCAAGCACATGATAGACCGGCTTGAGCTCTGCAAAATCGTTGACGGGGTAGCCCATCAGCAGCGCACCGGGCTTTGGCACATCATAGGCCTTGTAGCCATAGCGTTTATCCGAACTGAACAGCCCGCACAGCTGCCCGCCGGAGGAAAAGCCCACGAGGGCATAGTTTTCCGGCTGCACGCCGAACTGCTGTGCATGGTTCGTGATGAACTGCACCGCCCGGCCCAGATCCTGCAGGGGGCCGTTGTTGCTGATATCCCACCAGATGCGGTACCGCAGCACAAAGACGCTATAGCCCATCTTGTTCAGCTGCGCTGCCACAGCAATGCCCTCGTTCAGGTCGCCGCTTTTCATGGCCGCATTGCCGCCCACCACCAGCGCATATTTGCCATCGGCATTCGTGCCGGGGAACCAGAACAGCTGCACACAGCCCAGCGAGGAGTCGGCTGCGACCTCTTCCGGGCTGTACACCTGCCAGGTCACCTGCTTACCGGCTTCGTAATTTTCAATGACGATGTTCAGGCCGTCGGCGCTGTCCTGTGCCGTGGTCTCACCCACATAGTCCAGAAGGGTCTTGTTTTCATACAGGCGGCGCAGTGCAAGGCTGTCCGCATCGCCTTTGATATACGTCGAGATTCCGCTGCCCGCAATGGCCGGGTCGGAGCGGATCTCCTTCATGGTCATATCGGTGGTGATGCGCCCTTCCGCATAGGCCGGCAGGGCAAGAACAGCCGCAAGGCACAGCACGACTGCACCGCGTTTCAGCAGATGTCCGAACATTTCACCCATTCCTTTCCGATTTGAATCAGCCGGTGGTATGTGCTTCCCAGAAAGCCACCGCATCCGTCATCCAGCCCTCTGCATCGGTGCCGTTGCCGGTGCCGATGCTGTGCGGGGCATTCTGATAAACGACCATCTGATGGGGAATGTTGTTTCGCTCCAAGGTCCGGTCAAAATCCCTGTGCTGGCCAGGCATCTCGGCAGAGCTCAGCACAACATCGTTTTTCCCCCACCAGAAGTACACAGGCGGATAGTCTGCGTCTACCATATTACACAGGTTTGCCCAGTAGTAACGCCAGCCGCAGGTGCCAATGTCATACAGAATGTGGTAAAGCGGCTTCATCACTGTCAGGTCCACCACCGGGTAACCCAACAACAGTGCACCGGGTCTTTCCACCTGATAGGAGCCATAGCCCCGTTCCTTGTTTGCAAAGATTCCTGCGATCTGTCCGCCAGAGGAATAGCCCACCAGCGCATAATTTTCCGGCTGCACACCGAACTGCCCGGCATGGGCCGTGATAAACTTTACCGCATTGGCAAGATCCTGAATGGGCGCATTGTCGCCCATGTCGATCCAGGTGCGGTACCGCAGCACGAACACGGTGTAGCCCTGTTCATGCAGCTGGTAGGCCGCAGAGCCGCCCTCTTCCATCTCGGAGGTCATGGTGCTGCCGTTGCCGGGCACCACCAGCGCGTACTTGCCGCCCGGCTCCTTGCCCGGGAAATAATACAGCTGCACACACCCCAGTGAAGAGTTTGCCGCGATTTCTTCCGGGCTGTACACCTGCCAGGTCACCTGTACCCCATTGCGGGTATTTTCCGCCACCAGATTCATGGCCGCCACGCTGTCATCCACCAGCTCCGGGCGCATGTACCGTTCCAGCGTTTTGTTCTTCCAGTATTCGTTGCCAAGGCCGCTCAGCTCACGGCAGTAAGTATAGTAGCCAGACGACTTGATGGCCGGGTCATCCCGCAGCTGCTGCAGGGTGGTCTGCCGGGTGAACGCCGCCGAATTTTGTGCTGCCCATACGGGCAGGCTCAGGCAGGCCAGCTGTGCCAGGCACACTGCCCCGCACAGCAGCTTGTAGTTCCATGATCTCATTTTTTGTTCCTCCTTTGGTCCGGTCCCAACCGGACGATATGAGTTTATTGTATCACATCCCAGGCTATTGTCAAAACAATTCTGCGGCCCCGGCCGGGGGAAATCTTTCTCCCGGAGGGAGGCTTTTGGCAGCCCGGCCAACTTTCCCGTACCAACAAAAAAGGCTCCCTCCTAGAGGGAGCTGTCGCCGCAGGCGACTGAGGGAGTTGCACGCAAAAATTGGCCCGGAGACCGAAGTCTCCGGGCCAATTCAGAACCTGTTCTTTGGTCTGCCCTCAGGCAAACCAGCTAGTCAGTCACAAGGGCTGATTAGAACTCGGCCTTCCAAGCCTTCTCACTGACATCGTTCTTCACGGTGCCGGTAGCCAGGTTGTAGATAGCAGCAGCGGAACCGACCATACGCAGGCCAGCGTTCAGAACGCCGTTAGCACCGTTCAGGAACTTGTCGCCAGCGGTCAGCTCACCCTCATGCTTGCCGAAGCCAGCAGCGGAGCCGGTGCCGTAAGCACCCTTGACGCCGGTGAGCCATGCGTTGCCCAGGTTGCCGGGCTTGTAAGCGCCGTTGAACAGAACGCCGACAGTGTTCTCGACGTACTTGCCCAGGAAGCTGTTACCGATGATGGTAACCATGTTGGTGTTGAACTTCTGCCAGTTCTCGACCTTCAGCTCGGGGGCCAGGATGTCAGCCAGGCTAGCGCCGCCGTTGACGTAGGTCATCTCGTTCTCAGAGATTGCGGAAAAGTTTGCAGGCATCATCATAATGAATTACTCCCTTCAAAATGTAGAAAGATATTTTGCAAGCTCACTTTCGTGTGCTCACCAATCCTTACTAGGATGGCAATAATATACCACACTTTCCAGAAATGTTCAAGTACCTTTTTGCAAAAAGTGTAAAAAATGTGAAACAAGGTCTATAAAAGTATTGCTCTTGTACAGTCCGCAGGCGGTTTTCCGGTTCCGACAAGCTTTGCCGCCGCCGGGCGGTACACTGGCTGCAAGGGGGCTGCGGCATTGAAAAGCGTGATCTACCTCGACGAGCTTCTGCTGACCAATTTTGTCCTTGCTGCCCTGTTTCTCACCGCAGCCGGTCTGCTGTGCGCCACCGTGTGCACCGGGGTGCGGCTGTGCACCGGGGCGGCGCTGGCGGCAGTGTCGGCACTGGTACTGCTGGCCCCGGAGCTGCCGGGAGCCGTGGCAGTTGGTTATAAAATTTTCACAGGTTGCGCGGTGGTGGCTGCCGCCTACGGCCTGCCCGGGCGGGGGCGTTTTGCCCGGTTGTGTGCGTGGTATGCACTGCTCAACCTGCTTTTGTGCGGGGCGGTGGTGCTGCCCGGCGTGCAGAGCCGCAACCTGAGCGTCAGCCTGCCGCTGTCCCCCGGGCGGCTGCTGGCCAGCTGCGCGGGGGTGTATGCCGTACTGCGGGCCCTGCTGTACTGCTTTGGCCGCAGCGGCGCGCCCAGCGTGCCCGCCACGCTGGAGGTGGCCGGGGTGCAGCTGCCGGTACAGGCCTTCCACGACACCGGCTTTGCCCTGCAGGAGCCGCTGAGCGGCAAGGCCGTGGTGCTGGTGCAGTACCCGGCGGTGCGGCACCGCCTGCCGCAGGCAGCCCGGCAGTATCTCGATGGCTGGTTTGCCCACAGCACAGCCCCACCCCCGCCGGAGCTGGGGGTGCATCTGGTGCCCTGCCGCAGCATCCACGGCCAGAGCATGCTGCCTGCCCTGCCCGCTGCCCTGCAGTTGGGCAAAGACCGCGCAGGCGGGCTGCTGGCGGCGTTCTGCTGCCCCACGCCGCCGGACCCTGCATGGGAGCTGCTGTACGGCGAGGATGCGGCACAGCTGCTCTTATAATACTTATTATAGGGAGGACTGCTCATGTTCCAGTTTTTGCGGCAGCTCTGGCACCGCCTGTGTGCGCGGCTGCGGTTTTGCGGCGGCGTGCAGTATCTGGCCGGCACCGCCAGCCTGCCCTCTCCCCTCTCCCCCGCCGAGGAAAAAGCCCTGCTGGCCCGCATGGCCGCCGGAGAGGCAGACGCCCGCGATGCGCTCATCCTGCACAATCTGCGGCTGGTGGTGTACCTTGCCAAAAAGTACGAGAACAGCGGTGTGCCCGCCGAGGACCTGATCAGCATCGGCACCATCGGGCTGATCAAGGCCGTGAACACCTTCACGCCGGAACGCAGCATCAAGCTGGCCACCTACGCCAGCCGCTGCATCGGCAACGAGATCCTGATGTACCTGCGCAAGACCTCCAACCGCCGTCAGGAGGCCAGCCTTGACGAGCCGCTGAATGTGGACGGCGACGGCAACGAGCTGCTGCTGTCGGACATCCTCGGCAGCGACGAGAATATGGTGGGCCAGCAGCTGGAGCAGGACGCCGAGCGCGCCGGTCTGCGCCGCGCCGTGAGCAGCCTTTCGGCCCGGGAGCGCCGGATCATGGAGCTGCGCTTCGGCCTGACCGACGGCGTGGAACGCACCCAGAAGGAAGCCGCCGACGCCCTGGGCATCAGCCAGAGTTACATCTCCCGCCTTGAAAAGCGCATCATCCAGACCCTGAAGCTCCAACTGGAAGGGCAATAAAAAAGCGCGGCCTTGTCCTTGACAAACCGCGTGGAATCGTCTATACTGAAAACACAGAAGGCGCTGGCCCATACAAACGACTAGCTCCTTACCATATAGTGATCAGAAAAGATGACCGTTCAGGCTTGGGAACTTGAAGGCGGTCATTTTTTCTTTTTATCATCCCTGTGCGAGACAGTCCATGTGATCTGAAATGTAACGTAGATTGCTCCGCCAAGCAGCGAAAGCAGCATTACGACCTGTTCAAACGTCATGGTGCATCCCCCCTTTCTGCCCTTGGGCGTCCGGGGGAGGCCGAGATTTCAAGAAAAATTCGCTCCACCGGGCACTCAGGTGCCGGTAAGGAGCTCAGCCGCCTGCATTTGTGGGACGCAGCGCCTCGTGGCAGCCTTGCGGCTGCGTTTAAAGCATACCATAATTATGGGCCAATTGCAATTGCGGCTTTTTTGCACGCTCATCCGGCTGCCGGGTGGGCGTGTAATTTTTTCCACGCATAGTGGTTTGCCCCTGCGGCCATACTCCCGGTGAACTTCAAAACAGACCGGGGGCGTTTGGATGTACAATAAGGTGGAACTGTGCGGCGTGAACACGGCGCAGCTTCCTGTTTTGTCCGAAAGCGAAAAGCGGCAGCTGCTCCTGCAAGCCCACGCCGGGGATGCAGGAGCACGGGAACGCATGGTGGAGGGCAACCTGCGGCTGGTGCTGAGCGTGGTGCAGCGCTTTGCCCAGCGGGGCGAAAACCTCGACGACCTGTTTCAGGTGGGGTGCATCGGGCTCATCAAAGCCATCGACAACTTTGACCCTGCCCAGCCGGTGCGGTTTTCCACCTACGGCGTGCCCATGATCATCGGCGAGATCCGGCGCTTTTTGCGGGACAATAATGCCCTGCGGGTAAGCCGCAGCCTGCGCGATACCGCCTACCGGGCCATGCAGGCCCGCGAAACGCTGGAGAAGCAGCTGGGCCGGGAACCCACCATGGACGAGATCGCCGGGGAGGCAGGCCTGTCCCGCCGGGAGGTGACCGCGGCACTGGAATCGGTGGTAGAGCCGGTGAGCCTAGAAGAGCCGGTGTATACCGACGGCGGCGATGCCATGTACCTCATCGACCAGGTGCGCGACCCGGATGGCGAGGACAGCTGGATCAGCGGGCTGCAGTTCCGGCAGACCGTGGCCGGGCTGACCCCGCGCGAAAAGCGGATCATGGAGCTGCGCTATCTCCGGGGCAAGACCCAGATGGAGGTGGCGCAGGAGATCGGCATCAGTCAGGCGCAGGTGTCCCGGCTGGAAAAAGGTGCCTTGAACCAATTCCGGGCCGGGCACTGAACACAGCAGTGCCCCTGCTCCGTCCATCCGGCGGCGTGCAGGGGCGCTGCACTTCTATTTACGGTATTTTCGGCGGGTGGCAGCCCC
>OBIU01000225.1_pt1 | contig 29408 bp, 7 predicted proteins | sample 1519871 | NCBI WGS metagenome assembly OBIU01 (sample SAMN04209229, study PRJEB22552) | human gut metagenome | biome: gut; material: feces | host: Homo sapiens | place: USA: Oklahoma
GCCGCGCAGCTGCCCGCCTCGGCTGCACCGCTGCTCGCGTCGCCGCGCCGCGGCCCGCGCCTCCGCGCCGCCGCGCTCACCCTCATGAAGCGTAATCTCGGTGCATGGTCGACCCGCCCCTCCGCGCCGCCTCGAAGGAAAGCGCCTGGTTCGTTGCGTGTTCGCACTTGTTATGGTGTTGTAACACCAGTTGCATTGACTCGTTCATGGAAGAGACGACGAGGCTGCCGCTTACCGGACAATAGTCGCCGAAAAGCCGAAAAAACCGTCATCTAGATAGGAAATAAAGCCGTTCTCTGTAGCATTTGTACACTGCACAAAATGTGATCAGTCTGTCCAGATGAAGGAGGACGAAGTGAGAAACGGGCTCTTTAAGGTTGCGGGCGCAGTGCTCGCGCTGGGCCTCGCGCTCGGCATTGCCGCACCGCCCGCGCATGCTGCGGTAGGCGTGAAGCCGCAGGATGGCGTGACGCATGACCAGCCTTTCGCGCCGGGAACGGGCGAAAGCCAGAAATTCCGCATCCCAGGCATGGTGACGCTGAACGACGGCACCATCGTGGCGGCAACGGATGCGCGCTACAACCAATCTGTCGACGGCGGCGGCCTGGACACCATCGTGAGCCGCTCAAAGGATAACGGCAAGACGTGGAATTACACCTACGCCAACTACCTGGGCGACAACGGCAACGTGTGGAACCCCACCTCGACCGCATTCATCGATCCCGCGATCAGCACCGACGGCGAGACGGTCTATCTGGTGGCGGACCTGTTCCCTGCCGGCATCGCGCTCAACGGTACGAACTGGGGTCCGCAGGTCGGCGCCGGCTTCGATAGCAAGGGAAACCTGCGCCTGCGCGATGCGAAGCTCGTCTCCTTCGGTGCGGATAAATACAGCGAGAAGGCGGCTCGGGCCGAGTACGCCTACTACCTCAAGATGGATGACAAGACTATCCACAAGGCGGGCGACGATTCGCTCGTCGAAGGCTACACCGTGGACGCCATGTTCAACATCACCACGACGGCGACGGGCACGACGACCAATCTCTTCTGCTCCGATTCGCCCTTCCAGGTGTTCCCCACGGACTACCTCTACCTCACCAAGTCTACCGACGCGGGCGCGACCTGGAGCGAACCCACGCTCATCAACGTGAAGAAGGACACCGAGCAGGTCCTGCTGGTCGGCCCCGGTACGGGTTCGGTGCTGAAGGACGGCACCCTGGTGTTCAGCGTGTACGAGCATACGAAGGGCAAGGAGGAGGCCGGCATCATCTGGTCGACCGATGAGGGCGAGACCTGGCATCGCTCCAATCCCACCACGACGCATCCCGCGCATTGGAGCAGCGAGGCCGTGACCGTCCAGATCGATGACACGACGATTCGCCAGTTCTATCGCGACGGCGAGGCGTCCCTCAACTACACCGACTTCACCAAGCAGACCGACGGCACGTGGAAGCCGGGCGACATCGTTCGCACGTCCATGAAGAAGGACTGGGGCAACCAGCTCTCCGCCATCAAGCTGCGCGACAAGGTCGAGGGCAAGGATGCCATCGTGGTGTCCACCGCGACCATCAACCGTCGCAAGGCGGGCAAGCTCTATCTGGGCCTCATCGAGGATGACAAGACGATCACCTGGCGTTTCTCCTACGACGTGGTGGGCGACGAGGACCGTTACGCGTACTCGAGCCTCACCGAGCTGAACGACGGTTCCATCGCCGTCCTCTACGAGTCGGTTGACGACAAGGAGATCTTCACGATCGTGCCGCGCGACGAGCTGATCGGCGATGCGACCGATCTGGCCGTTACCAAGAAGGACGTTACCATCGCCGTGGGCGACAGCAAGACGTTCAACGACGCAACCGGCGATTACACGAACGACGTGAGCACCATCGACCCCGCGATCGCGACCGTACGTGTCGAGCGCGGTCCGGCGGGTGCCACCATGGCCGCCCCCGGCACCGCTAACGGCTACAACGGCGAGCAAGTCGCGCTGAAGTCGCTCCTCTGGAACTTCCAGAAGAAGGAGGGCGGCACCACCTATACCGTCTCCGGCACCACGGCGGACAACAAGACCGTGTATCTGGCTCCCGGTGATTACACCAGCGCCGCCGGGCGTCCCGTGGGCGCCGAGGCCCAGGACATCACGCTCTCCGCTGGCAAGGACGCGGGCACGCTCTACCTGACGGCGCCCGCAAAGGGCAACGCCGGCAAGCAGACCGGCTGCCTGTTCTTCCATCGCACGGGCGACCTCAAGCTCGACCGCGTCGACAAGCCCGGCACCAACGCCACCTGGCAGGCAGCCTGCTCCTTCATGCTCTATCGCGAGGCGAAGGCCGGCGAGGCCTCCAGCACCGAGCTTCCCGGTTTCGTTCGCGTCGACGTTGCGAACGCCTCCGTGGCCGACGGCGCATATCTCATCGTCGCCAAGGTGGGCGACAGCGAGTACTACGCCATGCGCCCCACCACCGACAAGTCCAACCAGAAGTGCCAGATCGCCAAGGTCGTTCCGACCACGAGCGCATCCACCGACGTCACCTTCACCGCGGTGAAGGCCGGTGATACCAGCGAGCGCGTGGGCGACATCCTCTATCGCATTCACGTGGTCGACCTCTATGACGAGGCCGTCGACGTCGATATGGACGGCACGAAGGAAATCGTGCTGAAGGACGTCGACCTTACGGGCAACGTCGACGATGCGGACTTCGACCAGACCCTCGCGGGCTACAAGGTCGAGCGCGACGGCGACGACACCAAGATTACCCTTACCGGCAAGGTGCCCGGCACCACGACCCTTGTGGTGGGCAAGACCCGCTACACCGTTAACGTGACGGGGCGGGTCGTGGATGTCGCCCTCGCCATGGGGGAGAGCGAGACCTTCACGCACGTCGTCACCGGCACGCATGAGTCGGTAACCAATAACAAGCTCGATGATTCCGTCGCGACCGTCGCCCTCGAGGGTATGACGGGTGCCGAGGTGGGCGCCACCATCCGCGACCTGTCCGAACTCGAGTACACGTTCAAGGCGTCCGGCGACGGCTTCACCGCGGCCGCGCAGACCGCCGACGGCAAGACGGTGTACCTCAACCCCACGGGCAAGGGGGCCGGCTTCCCGTATTCGACCGATGCCAACAAGCTCACGTTCTCGACAACTGATGAGGCTAATACCTTCTTCATCTACAACGGTAGCCACTACCTGCACTTCTACCGCGATGGAGGCAACAACGGCTACATCTTCGACCGCGTGAACAACACGGCGAACTTCAAGCGCACCTGCGCGTTCGCGCTGTTCCGTCCGGCAACCGAGGACGAGCTTGCCGCGCAGGCCGATTCCGTGATCGAGGGCTATGTCCGCGTGACCGCGCTCGACCAGATCAAGGACGGCTGCCGCTACATCATCGCGTCCGAGAGCAACCAGGGTTGGTACGCGCTGAACCCGTCGATGAGCAGCGTGCGCGCGGAGCAGGCGGCGAAGATCAACGCGGGCGCATCGACCCGGGTGACCATTACCGCCAAGGGCGCCGGCGCCGGCTCGGTCCGCGTGGGCGACACCCGCTTTAACGTGACGGTCGAAGCGGCCCTTGTCGAGCATGCGGTGACGTTCGTGGACGAGCTGAACAACAAGCAGGCCACCGCCACGGTGGAAGAGGGCTTGACCGTTCAGAAGCCTGCCGACCCGGCACATGATGGCTACACCTTCAAGGGCTGGTCGACGAGCAAGGACGAGTTCGTAGCCTATGATTTCACTGCACCGGTGACCGGTGACGTCACCCTGTACGCGCACTACGAGGTGAGCGTCTACACGGTTACCCTGGTGAACAAGTTCACCGAGGAGACGTCGACGGTCGAGGTCGAGCACGGCGAGAAGCTGGAGCAGCCGGCCGCGCCTGCGCTGGACGGCTATGAGTTCGCCGGCTGGTCCACGAGCGAGACCGAGTTCGAAGCCTACGATTTCGAGGTCCCGGTGACGAGCGACCTTACGCTGTATGCGAGCTACGCCAAGAAGGCGGACCCCGAGCAGCCCCCGGTCGATCCCGAGCAGCCCCCGGTCGACCCCGAGCAGCCCCCGGTCGATCCCGATGAGCCGGCGGATACGCCGTCCGCCGATTCGACTCCCGATACCGAGTCCGAGCAGAAGCCTGGTGCGAACCAGAGCGGTGCCGGGATGCCGAGCACGGGCGACATCATGATGATCGCCGCCGGCGCGACCGGCGCGATTGGTTCTGCCCTCGCCGCCGTCGGTGTGATCAAGCGCCGTCGCTAGGACGCGCCCGCGCGATGGGGCGCCGCCGCGAAGGCACGCCCGCGCGGGATGGGGCGCTGCCGCTAGGGTGGGCCCCGCTTGCGATGGGGCGTTGCCGCGAAGGCGCGCCCGGTGCTGGCCGCCGCCTAGGTGCATTGGCCGATGCCCGCCGCTGCGAAGGAACGTCCGACGATAGTTCCAGCTGGGCTTCGGTTATAGCGCCCTGAACACGAGTCGATTATCATCTGCACCCCATATCCGTAGCGGATATGGGGTGCTTTTTGCTGCATGGGTCGCATACGGGCTAAAACTGGCATGTTTAAAATGCTAGCTGACTTTAACGTATGCAAACCGAACGGTATGAGCAGATAGGTGTTCCGAAATCATACGCGTAATCCAGGTAGCATATCGAAAGCGGCTGAATCGATGCCGAGAAGCGGTGAGGTTGGCGCACGGAACGCTCAATGGCATGCATGGCGTGGTTCCCGGTGGTGCTGCGAGTAGGCAATCGGCTTTTGATCCGTAGCCGTGCTGAATTTCGTGCGTTTGAAGGCAGTGGGCAGTTTTCGTGCAGTAAAAGGCAGCAAAGAGGGCTTGCAGGTGATTTTATCTGCCTTTAAGTGCACGAATTCGACTCATTGCCTTCGAGTGCACGAAATTCGCCGCGCTCGATCCCGCCGCGCTCGATCCCGCTGCTCGCCACCCGCCGCCCGCAGCAGCCGCGGCCCCCGGCCGCCCCGCCGCCTGCGGGCTACCGATAACGTAACAAATGGAACGCCCACCGGGATGCCGTCCGTTTATATGAAACGTTGCCGTATCATCGATAGCATGGGTGCGTTGGCATTCGGTTAACACGCTGCCGTCATGGGCGGCAGCGAAACGACTTTGGGGAATGAAGGGAAGGCAAAAACTATGGTAGATGTGCATGAACTGCTCGATACCTGGCTTGCTCACGTAACCGACGAGGAACTCCTTGCCGAGCTTCGCGCCATGAAGGAGGCAGGCGACGAGGACGCGATCACCGATGCGTTCTTCCAGGACCTCGCATTCGGCACCGCTGGCCTGCGCGGTACGATCGGCGCCGGCACCAACCGCATGAATATCTATACGGTCGGCCGCGCTACGCAGGGTTTCGCCGATTATCTGGTGAAGAATTTCGAGAACCCCACGGTGGCGATCGCACGCGACAGCCGCAACAAGGGCGACCTCTTCGTGAGGACCACCGCTGCAATTCTCGCTGCCAACGGTGTGACCTCCTACGTGTATCCGAAGATCTCCCCCGTGCCCACGCTGTCCTGGGCCACGCGCTATCTCAAGTGCTCCGGCGGTATCTGCATGACCGCGAGCCACAACCCCGCGCCCTACAACGGCTACAAGGCCTACGGCCCTGACGGCTGCCAGATCACGTCCGAGGCGGCCGCGGCCATCTCGGCTGCCATGGAGGCCACCGACCCGTTTGCCGACGTCAAGACCATGGACTTCGACGAGGCCATGGAGCAGGGCCTGGTCAAATGGATCGAAGACGAGGTGCTCGACGCCTACTACGACGCCGTCCTCGCGCAATCCGTCAACAACCTCACCGACGAGCAGGTCGCGGGCGCTCCGCTCAAGCTCGTCTACACGCCGCTCAACGGCACCGGCCTCATCCCGGTGACCACCGTGCTCGCCCGCGCCGGCATCACCGACGTGACCGTCGTGCCCGAGCAGCGCGACCCGGACGGCGATTTCCCCACCTGCCCGTACCCCAACCCCGAGATTCGCGAGGCCATGCAGAAGGGCATCGAGCTGTGCGACGAGGTTCACCCCGACCTGCTGCTCGCGACCGACCCCGACGCCGACCGCGTGGGCGTGGCCTGCGCCGACGGCGACGACTACACGCTGCTCACCGGCAACGAGATGGGCGTCCTGCTGCTCGACTACATCTGCAAGATGCGCGCCGAGCGCGGCGAGGACCTCTCCAACAAGGTCGCCGTCACCACCATCGTATCCTCCGCGATGGTTGACGCCCTGGCCGAGGAATACGGCTTCGAGCTGCGCCGCTGCCTCACCGGCTTCAAGTACATCGGCGACATCATCACCGGCCTGTCCGACGCCGGCGAGGTCGATCGCTATATGTTCGGCTTCGAGGAGAGCTACGGCTACCTGTCCGGCGACCACGTGCGCGACAAGGACGCCGTCAACGCATCGCTGCTCATCTGCCAGATGGCCCAGTACTACAAGCTGCAGGGCAAGAACCTCGTCCAGGCCATGCGCGAGCTGTACGAGAAGTACGGCTACTATCACAACCGCACCATCTCGCTGAGCTATCCCGGCGCCGACGGCGCCGCCAAGATGGCCGGCATCATGGCGGGCCTGCGCGAGAACGCCCCGACCGAGATCGCGGGCGCGAAGGTCGAGGCCGTGGTCGATTACGGCACCTGCGTGAATGGTCTGCCCAAGGCCGACGTCATCGAGTTCGACCTCGAGGGCGGCAACAAGGCCATCGTGCGCCCGTCCGGTACCGAGCCCAAGATCAAGCTGTATGTCTTTGCCAAGGGCGAGGATGCGGCGGCCGCAGACGCGCTGCTCGACGCTATCGAGGCCTCCGGCCGCGAGCTGCTCTCGTAAGAAACAGGGATCGCAAGAGCGTACCCGATACCTGGCGCGACGAAAAAATGAACGGGGCTTTCCTCAGCAGGAACCCCGTTCATTTTTCTATCAACACATCCCGTTAGTCGTCAAATATGCTCCGTTAGTCACTTATTTATATGCTAAATAAATTAATGTTGCGGTCCAGAGTGGGAAAACTGCTATATTTACGTATGCAATAACAGAATAGGTGAGCTGTAAGCTGTGAGGGGATAGCTTATGAAGCGCATGATCCGCTATGCCGTCGCGTTCGTTGCTATGGTGTGGATGGCTGTGATACTTCCTGTATCACAGGTCCACGCGTATGCATCGGGCACGGGCACGCTGCACATAACTCCATCGCAAGATGGAGGGGGGACTACCTACTATGCCTATCGCATCGCAGACGATGCCGCACTTCCTCAAAACGATCAATTCGATTGGTCGGCGCTTTCCGGTGCCGAGCTGGATGGTCATGCCCCTTACCCCTCGTATGACCCTTCCGCCCCAACTGCCGCTGCAGACGGCCGCGCCCTCGTGGAGCGCGTGAGCGATGATATCTTGCAAGATGATGCGGGTGTTCTCGCATATGCATTGAGCGACTATATAGTTAAGACCGCCGAGCCCGCCGCCCGTGTCGTATCGGGCGGCTCCGCCGTCTCCGTCGACGATGGATGGTACCTGCTGGTCGCAGAGGGCCGTCGTCCTCTGCTGGCTTGGGTGGACGGCAAAGCTGTCGAGCTGGGCGACAAGTCGGATGCCCCTGTTGTTTCCAAGCGCGTGAGCGCCGGCATCGGTTGGAACGAGTCTGCGGTCGTTGGCGCTGGCAGCACGATCTCGTATCGCGTTGACGCGAGCATCCCCACCGCGGTCGAAGCATTCAAGACGTATCCGCTCGTCATTGTGGACGAATGGGATAAGGCGCTGGTGCTCGACGTGGAGTCGGTTCAGGTCGAGCTTGTTCCATCGACGGCGAAAAACGCGTCGAGCGACGTGACCGATCAAGTTGCGATCGAGCTCGAGGATGATTCGCTACAGGTCGATATCTCAAATGTTTTGGACTTTGGCGCACGTCCTGGCGACGTCATCCGCGTCTCCTATTCGATGACGCTTTCGCGTGACGCGCGGGCGACGTCCGCTGGTTTTGCCAACGCCGCGCATGCTGTGTTCTCCACCTGGAAGGGCGATGCTCAGACCCCTGTGGACGAGGCGCGCGTGTATGCGTTGAACGCACATGTCACCAAGGTGAACGAATCCGGTGAACCCTTGGCGGGCACCGTATTCGCGCTTCGCAATGAAACCGGCTGGCTGGCCGCCGACGGTTCCTTCGGCGATGAATCCAAGCGCGCCGAGTTCACGACGAACGATCAAGGCGTGCTCGAGGGCATGCCGTTGCTTTCCAATGGTTCCTACGAGTTGGTGGAGCTTGCGGCTCCCAAGGGATATCGCCTGTCTGAGAAGGCCGCTCCCTTGCAGCTCGATGTGAAGGTAAGCGAGGGAACGCTTGAGCTCAAGGCGCGCGCGACCTATCCGCTGCGCGTGGCAAAGGTCGATGCCGCCACCGCAACGGCGAGCTTCGAGTTCGTGAACAAGGCGGAGACCGGTTCCTGGGGCGGCTTCATTCCCCAGACCGGCGATAGCGCATGGTGGATCGCAGCGGTGACGCTGGTCGTCGCCGGTTCCGTTGCGCTGATGCTAGGACGCCACCATAAGGAACGCGCCTAACCCGCGCCGCGCGCGCAAAAGAACAAGGTGTCACTGCAACATAGGCTTTCGTCCCCGTTGGAAGCGCTGTTGCGAGACATATAGGTACCGAACATTACGTCAACGAAAGGGGAATTGAACGTGATGGAAAAGAATGTGAGCAAGACTTGGAAGCGCCGCGCCGCGGTGCTCGCGGTTACCGCTGCCCTGGGTGGTTCGGCGCTGATGGGCGCCGTCGCTCCCATGACCGCGTGGGCTGCTGCAGGAAAGGGCACGGTGACGATCAATTCGGCAGAGGGTAATCAGGCAGCGGGTTACAACGCATATCGCCTGTTCAAGGCCGTCATTGACGACGGAAACAGCGCTGCTTCGCAGGTCGCCTGGGATACTACGGTCAATGAAACCGCACAGACCAACCTCATTGCGAAGATCAACGAGCTCACCAGCAATGGCTACGATAGGTGGGTTGCCGGTAAGGGCGACGAGAAGCTTGCGCAGAACGTGCTCGAGTACATCAGCCAGCAGATCACTGCTTCCGATAAGCAGGTTGTCAATACTGAGTCTGCGCTGACCTCCGACTCCTTCGGTATGAAGCTCGCTACCTGGATCGCTTACGAGAGCGGTATCAAGCCCGTGTCGACTGATGTGAAGTCCGGCGTTGCCTATACCGATACCGAGGGCTATTACCTCTTCATGACCAAGAATGATTCGGGCGCCGTTGCCACGTCCCCCATCTGGTTCGCGCTGGGCGGTAATGCCACTGCCGTAAACGAAAAGGCGACCGTCCCCACTGTTGACAAGGAGGTCAACGGTGGCGAGGCTGGTTCTGCCCAGATCGGTGATAAGCTTCCGTTTACCGTGACCGCGACTCTGCCGGGTAACTACAACTCCTATGGCACCTATGCCATCACGATCGTGGACACCCCCACGAACCTTGCAATCGACCAGGACACCGTTAAGGTGATGTCTGGCGCGAACGACATCACCAACGCCGAGGACGTTTCGATCAGTGTCGACGAAACCGGCAAGCTGACCGTGAAGATCAATGACCTGAAGAAGGCGGACTCTACGGCCACCAGCGCAACCAAGGTCGTTGTTACCTATACCGCCACGCTCACCAAGGATGCTGTCAACACGCCTGACGGTAACAGCAACAGCATCTCCTACACGTATTCCAGCAACCCCGGCGTGAGCACCGAGACCGGCACCGCTATCGATCCCGATGGATCCGTCTCGATCTACTCCTTCCTGCTGAACCTCACCAAGAAGGACAAGCACACCGATGTTGACCTCGACGGCGCCGAGTTCATCATCAAGAACGAGGGCGACAAGTACTACGACAAGGATGCCAAGACCTGGACGCTCGATGAGAGCGCGGCCAAGGCTAAGCCCCTTACCACCGAGGGTGGCGCCCTTTCCGTCATGGGTCTTGACGAGGGCACCTTCACCCTCACCGAGGTGAAGGCTCCCGAGAACTACGAGCTTCCCGTAAACCCGAACGTCACCATCAAGGTAACGCCTACGTACAACGAGAAGGGCGATCTGCAAACCCTTACCGTCGAGGCAACGGGCGACATGGTGAGCGCCAGTCATAAGGCCACTGCCGATAAGAACGCTGGTACCGTTTCCGTTACCGCAGTGAACGACAAGAACGTTGCCCTTGCTATGACCGGTGCCGAAGGCGTTGGCATGGCCGGTGCCGGCGTTGTCGCGCTCGGTCTGGTGTGGTACGCCGTTCGCTCTCGTCGTAACAGCGCCGAGCAGCAGTAACGACTGCTCGCGGCGTGCGGCGGTAGCGTTCAGCAGTAAGAAGGACATGCGGACGTAATGGGATACCAGGCGAAGCATACGAAGGAGCCTACGCGGGGTCGGCGCAAGCTGTCCCTGCCGGCGATCATCATCTGCCTGGGAATCCTTATGTGCCTGGCTCCCATTGCGACCGATTTGTATTTCCGTATCACGACCAAGTCTGAGGTGACTCAGATGACGGATTCGTCGGCGGGGGTTCCTTCTGAAGAGAAGCAGATGCTCCTGGTCCAGGCGCGTGCCTACAATGCGCGCCTGGGCGGCTATGAGGACGAGGCGGCTGCTGGGGTGACGGAGATTCTTCCGTACGAGCAGCAGCTCTCGCTTGATGGCGACGAGGCGATGGGCTGGATCGAGATTCCGCGTGCGGACATCACCATGAGGGTGTTCCATGGCGTGGGTGACGCGGTCCTGGCTGCAGGGGTGGGCCATCAACCCGAAACCTCGCTGCCCGTGGGCGGCGTTCGTTCGCACTGCTTCCTCACTGGACACTCCGGCGTGCAGCAGTACCGCATCTTCGACGGCATTCGCGCGCTCGAGGCGGGGGATGTGTTCGCCATCCACGTTCTCGATGAGGTATACGCCTATCGCGTGACTTCGTGGGAGATCATCGATCCCGATGCGGTGGATGTCACGCCGCAGGATGGCGATCGCTGCACGTTGGTTACCTGCACCACGTCGCCCGATCCGCTCAACCCCAAGGGGCGTATCGGCGTGAACGACAAGCGCCTGCTGGTCCACGGCGAGCGCTGCGAATACGACCCGGCTGAGTTCGAGCAGACGCAGCCGGATGTTTCGGTATACGTGAATGACAACACCAGGCCGGCGCTGGTTGGCGCCTGTCTGCTTTTGGCATTTGCTGCCATATTGCTCATAGGTCGATACCTGCGGAAGAAGAGCCGGCGGGGCTCGGAGGTCCGCGATGGAGAACGGTGAGGCGAGGTACCGTATGATGAACGAGAAGAAGCAAGCAACCAGTCGGTGGCGTTCGAAGCTGTCGAATGCCGTTCGGAGGACGCGTCGCGGCGCGCAGCGCTATGCGCAGCCGGTTCTTAGCGGCTTTTTGGCGCTGACCATGGTGATCGGGTCGGTGCCCGCTCCGGCATACGCCCAGATGATGGAAGACGCCACGCGCTCCCTTGCGCTCGTCGCGCAGGAGATGGAGCAGAACGAGCAGTCGATATCCACGGCGTCTCTCGGCGAGGCGGGCGATGAGCAGGCTACCGCCGACGAGCAGGCGACCGTCTCGACGCAGGACGATGCTGCCGCGAGCGCGTCCGAGCAAGGTGGCGCCACGTCGGATCAGACTGCCGGCGATACCGCTCAAAATCAGAATACGAATACGGCGACCGCTTCGGGCGATGCCGCGGGTGCGGCCTCGACGGGGGATTCCCAGAGCGCTTCCGCCGGCTCGGTAGCCGCCGACACCCAGCAGGAGGAGGCGCCCGCCGCGCTCTTTTCCACGAATGACGACCTTTCGGTTGTAACCGTAAGCGGAGATGCGCTCGCCTCGCGTTCCGCTGCGGTTAATGCGCTCAAGGACGCCGGTGCGGACGACGCCTCGGCCCGCGAGATGTCCGATGCCCTGTTCTCCGTCGCGAACAACGGCGGCTCCAATCCGCTGAAGAAGGAGGGCTCCTCCCTGCCGACCGAAGCGGACGGCACCAGCATCGAGCAGGTCACCGCTACCTGGATGACCGAGGACAGCAAGAACAATAACAACGACGATCTGCTGTATTTCAAGCCCGCCAACGCGAACGACCAGAGCGTTAGCATGCGCGTGAACTACGCCCTTGCTGGTGCGGTCGACTATCCCGCTGGCTCCATCGTCATCACCGTTCCCGCTTACATTTTTGTGAACCGCAGCGGCGGCGCTATGGGCAGCATGCGCCTGTCGGTCCCCGAGGATCCGTCCACGCGCATGGAGTGGAATTACAAGCTTATCGGCGATACCTATCAGATTACCAACACTCGCAAGCTTCCCGCTGCAGTTGCTGGCTACATGGAGTTCGCTATCGAGGGCGTAAGGCCTTTCGAGCTCGTGGATATGAAGACCTCGCTGCCCTTTAGCGCCTCCGTCGAGGTGACCACCAACGCCGGCACGCTTATCGGCAAGAAGTCCAATGAGCTTACGGCCCAGTTCGACACCGAGGCCAAGATCTCCGCTGCAACGAAGAAGTCGAATGAGGAGCCCCGCATCGTGGATAGCTCCTATATTCCCGAGGAGCAGCGCGTTCCCGGTGAGACCCGCTACCTTGTTACCACGTGGTATATGAATGGCCTTGTCTCTGGCACCACAACGCAAAAATACACGCTTTCCTTCGAAGATGAGAAGAACGACGAGTACAAGGGCTTCGTCATCGGGCAGACCGACGGTGACAAGAAGGGATCCTCCGAGGGCGTCAAAAGCAAGTTTGCCGGCAACCTCAACAACGGCGAACCGATGACGACGGTCGGCAAGACCGAGTTCACGGTGGTTGAAGTTGCGTATCCTTTCAGCCAGTTTGAGAAGAACAAGGTCTACACGCTTAAGAACAAGGTTACCTATACGCTTACCGAGCTCGATCCGCAGGTGGATCTGGCTGGTGGCTCGAAGGATGAGAAGCTGACCACCACCGCGACTTCCGAAGCAAGCGTGGAGTGGAGCTACGCCGATCCCACGTTTGATCATCCGGTGGGCGACGTGTCCCTCTATGTATATGGCACCACGCCGAGCTCAGGTTCCGGTATGACTACCACATCTCCTTCGGGCGGCGTCGTTGACAGCGACCTCACGAGCGTGGGGGATCCTGGTAAGAGCCCCTTCAACGGATATTATGGCAGCTACCCCAAGGGCCTCAACGATATTCAAGATGACGCGAACCCCGTTGTCTCCTACACGCTGAACACCATCGGCTACATCATGCCTTTCACCTATAAGAAGGTTGTGGACCCCGTGGGCGGCGGCGACCCTCAGGGAATGCCACAGAATTACGGCCATGTTCCCATTACGCTCACCACTGAGGATCTGGGTCTTTCGCTCAACGATACGGGTGCTGGAGCGGTGTATGATCGCAACCTCAAGGCGGGCGAGGACTTCACCTATACCGCTGTGGAGTTCCCCGAGCGTCCCCACAGCATGAAGGGCGTATTCGTCAACCTTGACGAGAACGGTAACTCTACCGCACAGCCTGGTGAGAAGACGGGAATCGAATACGAGGTTGATTCGGATGTCTCCGTCACCCCTGATGTCATCCTGCAGGTCAAGCGTAACGGCAGCTGGGAGGATTATGCTGTAGCGAGTTGGCATGAGACGGGCGTGCTCGAGCTCACGGTAAACGGCGCCCTTCAGAATCCCGGCGTATCCCGTGTGAATCTGCCTGCCGACACTCAGAGCGTCCGCACCGTCGTCACCACGTCGAACGCCGCCATCCTCTATCACGTTCGCGTATACACCGCCTTGCATAACGCCGGCACGTTGGGCAAGCAGGTCGCCAAGGCCTTCGAGGGTTCTACGACCCCCAGGCTTTCCGTGTGGAACTATGCAGCGCTTGATGCTAAGTCTTCTGATGGATCCGTCGGGATGAAGGACGTCTACAGGAAGCGTGCCCACAACGTGCTTCAGGGCTACAGCACCGATATGAGCGCCAGGCTATCGGCGAGCGCCCGCTCCAACGAGAGCTCCGATGTCGACTACACCAAGCGTCAGGTAACCGTGCATTACTCGGCGAAGATGAACTATCAGAGTCATATCGCGAGCAAGGTGACCTTCGAGGAGGCCATGGAGGACGGCCGCCTGTTACCGCAGGAGGGCGCTACCTGGTACAGCCTGCTCCCCAAGGGCTTCGCTCCTCAAATGGACAGCATCAAGCTGCGTCGGGGCGATACCGTACGCGAGATGTATACGGTTGAGAACTTCCGTGGAACCGGCCGTACGCTGCTGGTGGTGTCCGCCGACCTGACCCCGCAGGCGAGCACGTATAACAAGGATGGCGTGCATCTGTACGAGGATGTCCCGTCCATCTCGTTCTCGGCCGTGACGGGTTTCGAGACCGTGGAGGACTACGGGACCGATACTCATAATGTGATTGTCTACCAATCTGATAACGATACGCTCGGCTCGGTCGAGGGATACCTCGGCGAGCCTGACGATCCGAGCTTCGGCAACAATGTGGGCACGATGGATGCCTTTGCCTCCGACGCGGAGCTCAAGGCCCTCACCGATCTTGATGCGACTACGAACAATCCCGTCTTCCTCTATGCTGGTGCCACTCAGCAGCTGCCCGATACGCTGAAGTCCGGCAACACCGGTCTCTCCAAGATGGCTATGGTGAACGGCGATGGTAGCTGGGCCAACGGCCAGGGTCAGGGCTACATGTCTCGCGTGGCGTACACCGGCGGCGACTACTCCTATCGTATCGCTGCGCAAAGCGGAGAGAACAACGCGACTTCGCAGGTCGTTCTGTACGACTCTCTCGAGAACTATGATGGTGCCGATGGCGCTGCATGGAAGGGCTCGTTCGTTCGCGTAGACGTAAGCTCCCTCGAGAAGGCCGGCTGTGAGCCCAAGGTGTATTACAGCACCCAGGAAAACCTAGCATTCGAAGAGCAGGCGTCCGGTGGTTCCGAGTCCGTGAAGCCTATCGAGGCCAACCTCGACCTTGAGAACGGCGACATCTGGCAACCTCTTACCGATAAGGTTGATCCCACTACGGTAAAAGCCATCGCTATCGATGCCTCCAAAAAGGCCGATGGCTCGGACTTCGTTCTCGAGAGCGGCGAGCGAGCGTCCGCGATCATCCATATGAGGGCTCCCAAGCAGGTGTCCACTGCAGATGCTCATGCATACAACGTAATGTATCTTTCCGCTGTTGCGGGCGAGCCCAACTCTGGTGCTGATCCCGAGGTCTCCCGTTCCGATTACACCATGGTTGGCTTGAAGGACTACACCCTGTCCGTCGAGAACACCTGGGAAGACGGGTACAATCGCGACGGAAAGCGCCCGACCAAGCTGGTGCTTCATCTGTATGCGAATGGAAAGCCTGCCGATGAGGCTGGATTTGTCGAGCCTGGCAAGGCTACGATTACGCTTACCGAGGCAGAGGGCTGGAAGGGTTCCTTCGGCACGCTGCCGAGCCATGCGGACGATGGCAGCAAGATCATCTATAGCATTAAGGAAGACGTGCCGGAGGGTTATGCGGCCGAGATTCGCCTTGTTGGCGAGACGGCTCTCATCAAGAACACGCACGAGCCCGAGCTCATCACTATCAAGGGAACCAAGACCTGGAGCGGCGATAGCCCCGAGGTGCGCCCGAGTTCCATCAAGGTCGACCTCTATCGCAACGGCGAACGCGTTGGCAGCAGGACGGTGCGTCCCAATTCCATCGGTCTGTGGAGCTACGAGTTCCGCGATCTGTACAAGTACGACGGGGGTAAACAGGTCGATTTCTCCATCAAGGAGGATATGTCCGCCTATCCGTCCTACGCTTCCACGGTAAGCGGCTATGATATCCATAACGAGTATCATCCCTACGGCGACCTCGTGGTTTCCAAGGAGGTGCGCAATACTTCCGACGCCTCGCGTGACAAGGCGTTCACATTTGCTTTCGAGTTTAGCCGCAAGGTTCAGGATGCCGAAGATGTCGAGCCGGTGTTTACCGAGTACGAGTACACGGTATACCAGGGCGACACCGAGGTTGGTAAGGGCACGATCGCTACGAATGGTACGATCGAGCTCAAGGGTGGTCAGCGTGCCGTTGTTCATAACATCGATCAGGACGTGTCTTATAGCGTGACCGAGCGCGAGGTTGCGGGCTTCACGGCCGATGAGGCAACGAAGTCCGGCACTATCGTGCCCAACCAAACCGCAGAGGCCGCGTTTATCAACACGTATGAGGCCACCAGCGTGGTGAACTTCGAGGCGCGCAAGGGCCTGGGCGGCCACTCGCTTCAGAAGGGCCTGTTCAACTTCGAGCTCGTTGATGCCAATACCAACAAGGTGATCCGCACCGCACAGAACCAGGCCGCAGATTTCACCGATGAATCCAATGGTTTTATCGTCGAGTCTGCGCCCGTAGTCTTTGGCGCCACCACGTATACGCAGGCCGACCACGGTAAAACCTTCGAGTACCTCATCCGCGAGATGAATACCGGCCTCAAGGGTTACACCTACAGCGATGCCGAGTACAAGGTTTCCGTTTCTGTTGTGGACAACGGTGATGGAACGCTGGGGACCACGGTGGCCTATGCGACCGCCGATGGAACGCCCATCGATGATCCGCTGTCTTTCGAAAACGGCGTGCTGTTCCTCAACTCCTATACCGCAACGGCAGAGCTGAACGTTCAGGCTATGAAGAAGCTTACCGGCGGTACGCTGCAGGAGGGACAGTTCCAGTTCAATATTGGTGCCCTGCGTTTTGACGATAAGGGCAATCCGGTATTTGGCGAGCCCACGTCCGCCACTAATGCTGCGGACGGAACCATCTCGTTCAAGCCTGTTGTGTTTACCCAAGATGATGCGGGCAAGACGGTTTACATCGTTGCAAACGAGACGCACGGCACCGATCCCGCGGTCGAGTACGACGATCATCTCGCATTGATGAAGGTCGACGTGAAGGATAACGGCGACGGCATCTTGTCGCTTTCTACCAAGACGGACGGTTTTGATGTTCCGTGCTGGGATCACGCCGGCGAAGCATGCACCATCTGCGGCGGAGACAAACTCGTGACTCCGCAGAAGGATGCGTTCGTCTTCCAAAACGCTTACAAGGACGGATCGCTTACGATCGAGAAGACCGTGCCGGAGGGCAAGGGCGATTCCGATAATCCTGACCAGCTGTTCGATTTCCGCGTTGAGCTCACCAACGAAGAGGGTCAGCCCGTAGAGGTAAAGACCGAGGATATCGCTATCGGCAAGATCGGCGAGCAGACGACCGAGCCGGTTGTTGCCGCCTCTGATGCCGATGATGAAGCTTCGGCAGAGTCTACGCCGCTCGCTTGGCTCCTGGACCGCGGCCGCGAGGCATGGGATGCTCTCACGGGGTTCTTCAAGCCTGAGCAGGCCTACGCCGCGACTGCAAATTCGCTGCCCGCTGCCGGCTCGAATGATGACTGGTCGTGGAATATCGACGCAGACGGCAATCTGACGGTTAGGGGATCCAAAATCAGTGGTGGCGATTCGACTCTGAAGCCGTATGCAGCCGAAGTAAAGACCGCCAAGTTCGAGACGGGCTCCCACGCGGTGTCTCTCAATGAGTTCTTCCTAAACTTCGAAAATATGACCTCCGTGGACTTTAGCGGGCTGGATGTTTCGAGCGTCAACAACGTCGACAGCATGTTCCGGGGCTGCAAGGCTCTTGAAAGGCTCGATTTGAGCGGCGTGCAGCTGCGCGTAACATACGCAGGCCGCATGTTTTATGGTTGCTCTAGTCTGCGTAGCCTGCGGGGGCTCGATATCGCTGCAAAACCCACCGGATCCGCTATTGATGTATCTAGCATGTTCAGCGGTTGCTCCTCGCTTACCGAGCTTGATTTGTCAAAGGTGAAAATCAGCGGCGCATCAAGCATGAACAGCATGTTCAATGGGTGTAGCAGTCTCACAGCTCTGAATGTGTCAAGGTTGGATACCAGCACTGTGAGCAGCATGGATGGTACATTTGAAGGTTGCACGAGTTTGCAGGAGCTCGACCTTTCTACATGGGATTGTTCCAAGGTCAAGACGATGTACCGGTTACTCTATCAATGCAAGGGCCTTAAGAATGTGAAGCTGCCTACAGGCACGAGCTGGGTCCTAACTAATACGGGGTCTATGTTCACTGGATGCACAGCGCTTACGTCTGTTGATTTGTCGCAGGTCGATCTTTCTCTCGTTACCTATATGGGTAATATGTTCGACGGTTGTTCTTCGCTCACGAGCGTGAAGTTCCCGATCTCGAACAAGTCTGCGGTGACCAATATGGGCAACATGTTCAGTGGCTGCACTTCGCTTCTAAGCGTCGACTTCTCACAGTTTGATTTGAGCAATCTCACATCCCTCGAGAGCGCTTTCTATGGATGCAGTAATCTTGAATATGTGAAACTGCCTCGGGTGGACGAGGGCTCTCTCACGAGTCTTTATCGCACGTTCCACCAGTGCAAGAGCCTACAGGAGCTCGACTTTAGGAACTTCGACCTGTCGAAGGTAAAGTACTTGAGGAACGCCTTCACCGGCTGTTCCTCGCTCACTAGCGTTGTGTTTCCCGCGGCAAACCAGACTGCGCTTACGTCGATGGCATATTCTTTCGACGGATGTTCCAATTTGCAGACTGTTGATTTCTCACAGTTCGATTTGAGCTCGGTTACGTCCATGGAGTGTGCGTTCGAAAACTGCTATGCGCTTGAAAACGTCAAGTTTCCCCGTGCAGACAAGTCGGCCCTTACCAGCATGTATAGGACGTTTGTCAATTGCAAAGAATTGAAGACGCTCGATTTGAGCCATTTCGATTTGAGCTCCGTAACGGGAATGACTTATATGGCAAGCGGTTGCACCTCCCTCACCAGCGTTGTGTTTCCCGCGGCGGAGAATTCCGCGCTCACGTCGATGGCATATGCTTTCGACGGGTGCTCCAATTTAAAGACTGCTGATTTCTCAAAGTTCGATTTGAGCCTGGTTACGTCTATGGAGTGTACGTTCCTCCAGTGCTCCTCTCTTGTAAACGTGTTTATGCCGAAGGTGGAATCCTCGTCGCTGACTTCTCTGTATCAAACATTCAGCGGCTGTGCGTCTCTGGTTACGCTGGATCTTTCACAATTCGACCTCTCGAAGCTGGTTAGTGCCAGGGAAACGCTTAATGGGTGCAAGAGCCTCAAGAGCGTGAAATTCCCCGGCACCTCGATAACGCAGCTGAATAGTGCTGAGAGCATGCTCTCTGGCTGTTCAAGCCTCGCCGAGGTTGATCTTTCTTCCTTCGTACCGAAGGCTGACACGAATCTCTGGGGCTTTTTCAATGGTTGCACGTCGCTGCGAAAGGTCGTGCTTGGTGATCAGTTCATGTTCAGGGGGTCTGAGCTCCCTGACGGCTCCTTGAATCTTGGTGGCACGAAGCGCTCGCTCAAATGGATCCGGATCGATAATGTCGGGGCGCCGATTGGCGAGCCCATGTCTGCCGAGGATCTTGCATCAACATATAAGAACACGGTCGCTCCGTTTGGTACGTATGTGTGGAACACGTTTGCGTTGGTTGACTTCAACGTTAACGGCGGCAATGGCCAGATGCCGCGCGCTTATCTCGACCTTGAGAAATCTGACAGTATTGTTCTGCCTAAGGCAGACGATGTGATCAACCGCCCCGGCTACAAGTTCGGAGGTTGGAACACTCAAGCTTCTGGCAAGGGTACTGCCGTAGCCGACGGCGCCACTCTCACGTCGGCCAAGTTGTTCGAGCTTATGAATAACGACCTTCAGCTCACGCTGTACGCGCAGTGGGAGTTCGTGCCGTCTGTGGATGGCGACCCGTCAAAGGGGTCCTTCGAGTTCCAGATGCCGGCTGGCTATCAGGCGAGCATCAAGAACCTTCCCGCGGGCACCACGTACCGCGTGTATGAGAACACGCCGGCTGGCTGGCAGCTCGTTGAGGTGAGCGGGGACAACGGCGTGATCACTGCCGAGACGGATGCCAAGGCCTCCTTCGTCAACGAATATAGTCCCGATGCTGCGTCTGCGCGTATCGTGGCGACCAAGAAGCTCGACGGTGCCTGGGCGCAGCCCGAGAGCGGCTTCACCTTCACGCTGACCGAGACCACGGAAGGCAAGAATGAAGTCGTTCAGCCTGCTGTTCGCGTTTCCGAGGGCGGTACGATCGAGTTCGCGCCGATCGAGTACAAAGCTGCTGGCGCGTATACCTATAAGATCACCGAGGATAGCGGCGCCGATAGCACCATCGAGTACGATGCCGTACCCGAGCTCGTGACCGTTAACGTTACGGCTAAGGATGGCAAGCTCAACGCTGCTGTTGTCTACGATGATAAAGATGCCGATGCGGGCGTGGCTGCGTTCGACAACACCACCAAGCCCGGCTCGCTCTCTATCGTAAAGAGCGTCGAGGGCGCGACGGATGCCACATCAAAGGCGGAGTTCAGCTTCATGCTGACGCTCGGTGGAGTGCCGTACGAAGGCGAGTACCAGGTGGGTAACGATACGGCCCATGCGGCTGACGGCGTCATCAAGCTCAAGGGCGGACAGACGGCCACCATCTCCGATATCCCGGCTGGCACCGCATACGCGGTGAGCGAGACGGACATCCCCAGTGGATGGTCTCTCAAGGGTAGCGAGGGTGCGACCGGCTCCATCACCGCCGCTGCCCAGGTTACGGCGACCTTCACCAACGCCTATGCTGCGACTGGCGAGGCCCAGCTGATGGCTTACAAGCGTATGGATCATGGCGTTATCGCCGACGGTCAGTTCTCCTTCGAGCTCCTGGCCTCCGATGGCTCCTCGGTGCTGGCTACGGCCCAGAACGGTCCGGTCGACACCAATGAGACCGTGCCTGGCGCGGATGGTGCTTCCGAGAGCAACCCCGTGTACGGTCTGGCGCCGGTGTACTTCCCGGTTCAGACCTATACCGCTGCGGGCACCTATACCTATGTGATGCGCGAGGTTGTTCCCGAGGCCGCTCAGGGTATCGACTACGATCAGGCGCAGCTTAAGGCCACGGTTACCGTTACGGATAACGGCGACGGCACGCTGACGAGCTCCGTTAAGTACGATAATGGCGATGGCATCGCGAACAAGGGCAACCTGTTCACGAACACTCTCCACAAGCACAGCCTCGTCGTGGAGAAGCATGTTGCAGACGGCGAGATGAACGACGTCACGAAGAACGCTCAGTTCACCTTTGACGTTGCGCTGAGCGATGCTGCGGGTAAGCCGCTGAAGGACCTCTCGTATGAGGTTCAGACCCTTGCGGGCGATTCCGTGACCGATGGCTCTGCCAAGACGGGGAAGGTTTCCGATGGCGGAACGATCACGCTTGGCGCGAACCAGCAGGCCGTTATCAAGGGGTTGCCGTATGGTTCGACCTATGCTGTGACCGAGCAGGCCAAGGCTGGCTGGTCGCAGGTGGTCGATGAGACGTCCGGCACGCAGGGAACGATCGCCGATGCCGATGCGCATGCCGTTATCACGAACGAGTACAGTGCGAAGGGAGCGGTTGAGCTCGAGGCAAGCAAGAAGCTGGAAGGGCGCCAGCTGAAGGATAACCAGTTCACGTTCCTGCTGCGTGACGTAACCGAAGGCTCTGATGATTACGGCACTGTAATCCAGGAGGTTGGCAACAAGGCGGATGGCAGCATCACCTTCAAGCCGCTTGAGTTCACCGATGCAGACCATGGCAAGACCTTCACGTATGAGATCACCGAGCTCGCCCAGGCAGCCGATGGCGACTACGTGTTCGACGACACCGTGGTGACGGCGACGGTCGCGGTTGTCGATAAGGGCGACGGCACGCTGGGGCTCGACGTCAAGTACAACGGCAACGATGATCCCTATTCCTTCGTGAACTGGATTGCCGTCATACTGCCCCGCACGGGTGGTGCTGGCGTAGGCTTTGCCGGAGCATTGGTTGTGGCCCTTGGTTGCGCCCTGATGCTTCGTCGCAAGAAGCGGGCTAACGGATAGCTCGGCTTTAGAGGTCGGGCGGCGGCCCCGCTGAGGAGACCGCCGTCCGATCGTATGCGAGGCAGGCGTCTGAGAGATCGCGTGATGCCTTGAAAAAGGACGAAAGCCCTGCTCTTCCATTGGAGGAGCAGGGCTTTGCTTTTATGGTGGCATCGGGGCGCAGGCGGCGATGCTGTCTGTGAGTCGGTTGAGGCGTCCATTTGGACTCCTCGCGCATTGGTACCGTCAAGATTCTTGCGCACTTTCCGACAGCCCCATAGGACCGCCATCCGGTACGGCTACTCGTCGAGCAGAGTCACGTCCAGGTAGCGCCTCGATCCCCATTCGCTCTCCGCGACGTACTTGAGCCTCGCGGTGACGAGCATGAGGGCCGACTTCCCGTCGGGGAAGGTGCCCACAACGCGGGTCCGCCTGCGGATCTCGCGGTTCAGGCGCTCGATCGCGTTGTTGGTGCGGATGCGGCGCCAGTGCTCGCGGGGGAAGGCCGTGTACGCCAGGGTCTCGGCGGCGCCCTCGCGGACGACCCTGGCGGCCTCACCGAGCCGCATCCGCTCGAGCTCGTCCGCGACCGCGAGCGCCTTTGCCTCGGCGGCCTCGCGCGACTCCATGGCGTGGATCGCCTTTAGCATGGCCGCGACCGCGGCGCGCCTGGACTTCGGCACGCGGGCGAGCACGTTGCGGTAGAAGTGCACGGTGCAGCGCTGGTAGGCGGCATCGGGGAACACCTCCGCGATCGACCCGACCATGCCCGACGCCTTGTCCCCGACGACCATCCGCACGCCGCGCAGCCCGCGGGACCGCAGCCAGGACAGGAAGTCCCGCCAGCACTCCGACGACTCCGTGAAGCCCTCGGCGGCACCGATGACCTCGCGGTAGCCGTCGTCGTTGACGCCGATGGCGACCATGACGGCGACGTTCTCGTAGGCGCCTCCCCAGCTGCGCTTCAGGTATATCCCGTCGACGTAGACGTAGGGGTAGGCGCGCTCGAGCGGGCGGTTCCGCCACTCCTCGACCGAGGCGAACGCCTTCTCGTTGAGGTTCGAGACGGTCGCGGCGGAGACGCTCGACCCCCAGAGGATCTCGGATACGTCCTCGATCCTCCTGGTCGAGACCCCGGCGAGGTACATCTCGATCATCGCCTCCTCGACGGAGGACTCCCGCCTGCGGTAGCGCTCGATGATCGCCGTCGTGAAGCGCGCCCCCTTGAGCTTGGGCATGCGGATGGTCACCTCGCCCGAGCTCGTCGTCAGGCCGCGGTCGTAGTGGCCGGCGCGGTAAGCCTCCCGCTCGGCGGTGCGCTCGTAGCGCTCGGCCCCGACAAGGTCGTCGGCCTCCGCCTCGAGCAGGCCGTTCAGGGTGTCCTCGACCGTCTTCCTGACCAGCTCGCGCAGATCGGACTTAAGGCTCTCTTCATTCAATGTTACGATGGGTTCGGGCATGGCCAACCTCCAATATGCTTCTTGTCTCGACAACTCGAATCATACCGAGGCGGGCCGTGCCCTCCCTTCTATCTGGACGCTATTCTGCTGTCAAAGTGCGCAAAAAATTGTACGTTACCCGCGCATTTCGTGCCATTGAGTCAAAGAAAGGAGCGGCCCTCGAGCTGAGGACCGCTCCTTACGCGGTGTTATGCGAGCGTTAGCGCTTGCTACGATGGCATGCGAGCGTTAGCGCTTGCGACGGCGGAAGAGGCCGGCCAGCGCGGTGATAAAGCCGCCGCCGGCAAGTGCGCCGGCGATGGCGGCAGGGTCGCCCGTCTGGGCAAGTCCGCTGCCCGAACCGCTGGGCTTGCCGTTGCCGGAGCCCGCAGCGTTGCCCGAGCCGCTCTGGCTGTCGGAGCCGTTACCGGACTCGCTGCCGGAACCACCCTGGCCCTCGTCCTCGGAACCGCCCTGTCCCGGCTTGTCGGGATCGGGCTGGTCGGTGGACTCCTTCTCGAGGCCGTCGATCGCCTTGGCGAGCGCCTCTGCGGCTTGGTCGAGCTCGTCCTGCGTGATAGAGCTGGCTGCCTGGGCATCCTCGGCGTCGGCGAGCGCGTCTTCGAGCTTCTTCCAGCTGTCCTCGGTGTAGCCTTCCGGTGCGAGCGCCTTAGCTCGAGCGATGGCATCGGCGAGCGCGGTGCGGTCGAGCACGTGCTGCTCGAGTTCCTGCATGGCTGCATCGAGCTCGGCGACCTTCTTATCGAGGTCGGCCTGGGAGATCTTGTTCGTATCGACCTTCGCGACCGACTCGCGCACCCTGGTGAACTGCTTCCATGCGTTCGCATCGTAGCGGGCTTCCTCGAACGTCTGGGCGCGGGCGACGCTCGCCTCCCACGCCGCCGTGTCGATGGCGATGACGCTCTGGGCGAACGTCTCGGTGGCACCCTCGAGGGCGGTGGCAGCCTCGCCCAGCTTTGCCGGGTCGTTGGCGTGGTCCGCCAGGGCCTTCTTGGCAGCGTCGATGCTCGTCTTGAGGGCATCGGCTGCAGCCTGCGGATACTGGCCGTTGAACTCGCCTACGGTGGCGCCGTCGAGCAGCTCGATGGCGGCGTCGATGGCAACCTGCAGGCGGTCGCGGGCGTCAAGCGAGCTGCTTGCGCTCTCAAGTGCAGACTTGAGCGCGGCGGTCGCCTCGTCAAGCTGGGCCTGCGTCACATCGCCGTAGCGGTCGGCTACGGTCTTGGCGGCCGTGATGGCATCGCCCAGCGTTCCAGCCAGGTCGTCGTGCCCGTTCTTCTCGAGTGCACTCTTGAGCGCCTGGGCGCGGTCGATGGTGCGGTACAACGGCACGCGGTCGATGGTCACGAAGCCGGTGTTCCAGAACGTGCGCTCGGCGGCCTTGAGTTGCTCGAGCCAGGTGCCTGCCTCGGCGGAGTTCATGCCCTGCTCGATGGCGGCCTTGGCCTCGTTCACCTTGGCCATGAGGGCGTCGCGCGCCTCGACGCGGTAGTTGCCGGCAAACTCGCCGAACGTGAGCTTGCCGAGCTGCTTCTCCAGGTTGGCGATGTAGCTCGAAAGCTCGGTGGTGCCGTCGGCTTCGTAGAGGTATACCTCGTTCAGGGTCACGGGCGCGTCGTTCAGCACGTTGATGCGCACAGCCGAAACGAGCTTGGCATCGCTCATGCGCGCCAGCAGCTCGCCAGCAACGCGCGTGTTGCTCGAGTAGTCGATGATCTGCTTCCAGGTGCCCTTGCCGCCGTCCTGTGCGGGTACGAGGCCCTCGACGGTGAAGCGCAGGGGCTGCTCAAGCGGTTGGAAGGCAAGGCCGATGGCGTTGATGTCGCGCGGCTTATCGAAGGTGAAGGTGAGCTGCTTGTCGGCAGCCGCGGAAAGCGTGGCGCCGGTGGCGGGGTTGCCGTCCTTCAGCGCGTCGAGCTTGTCCTGCGCGAGCGTGGAGCCTTCGCCGGCGCTCACGGTCGCGTGCGACGCGGCGTTCTCGGGCGTGCTGTACACCTCGATCTCGCGGACGAGCGGCCATGCCTTGCTGTTGTTAGACGGGATGCGGGCATCCTTGATATCCATGCGGATGGATGTGACGGCGCGGCCCACGGGCACGTTGATCTCGATGCCCTGCTCCTTCTTGAGGTCCTCGGCGCTGCGGGAGTACACGGTGGTCTTCTCGCCGGCGGCGTTGGTCACCACCAGGTCGAACTGCATGCTGCGGTCCTTCTGGCCCTTCTCGAAGCACAGGCGGATGGAGTCAACGTAGCGCTCTTCGGGCAGGTCCAGGTTGAACCACGCGGGCACGGCGCCGTTGTTGGAAACCCAGGCGGTGTCCTTGCCGTCTACCAGCGCGGTCTTGTCCTCGGGCGCGGGCTTGGTATCAGACGAGGTGATGGTCGCGGTGGCCGCGATGTTGGTGCCCGTCATGCTTTCGCGCTCTTCCTGGAGCAGCTCGAGCTCGGCGAGCGCGGGCCAGGCGGTGCCTCCCACGGAGCCCATGAAGTCGACGCGCACGGCCTTGACCTGGTAGCCCAGGTCGGCGGTGTAGACCTTCTCCAGGTTGCCGGTGTTGTTGGACTGGTCGATGATGACCTTTTCCTGGTTGTCCGGCAGGATCGCGGTGACCTTGAACTTGAACTGGCGGCCGGCGCTCTCGAACACCAGGCGCACGCGGTCGACGCGCTGCGTCTGGCTCAGGTCGACCTGGTACCAGTTAGGATCGCTGCCGTTGCCGACCCACAGGGTGCCCTCGTTGCCGTCGATGCCGGCTTCGAGCTTGCGGGAGCTCTCGGTGCTCTTGGCGCTCGCCTTCGCGCCGCGCGACAGGTTCTTATAGCTCACGGTGGGCGCGTTGGCCGCCATGACGCTCAGCTCGTAGATGCCGGTGAGGTTTTGGCCGTTGGTCGACTTCACCTTGAAGCGCATCTTGCTGGCAAGCACGTCGCAGGTGATCTCGTTCTTCGAGCTCACCGTGTCCGCGGTGCTCTCGCCAACCTTGACCCACTCGTCGCCCACCAGCGCGGTGATCTCGTAGCTCAGCGGGAAGTCCGCGGCGATCTGCTGCAGCGTGATGCCCGCGCCCTTCACGGCGTAGGTGCCGCCCAGGTCGATCTCGAGCGTGGCCTCCTGCTTGCCGGGTGCGGTCCAGCCGGTGTCGGTGTTGCCATCGGTGAGGTTCTCGACCTGCTGCTTTGTATCGACATCCGTCACGACCTTGCCGCGCGCGATATTCTGCAGCTCTTCGGCCTCGGCATCGCCCACGATCTCGTCCATGGCGGTCACGGAATAGTTCTCCATGATCTGCTCGGCAAGCGCCTTGGGATCCTCGCTGGAGGGTGCGGTGGCGAAGCCGTCGTCGTCCTGGTCGCTCTTGCGGTTGGCCCATTCCCAGCCAAAGGTGAACCAGTTGAGGTCCTGCGCGCTACCGCCGTCCTCGAGGGCCTTCTTGCGGGCGTTCGCCCAGGACTCCCAGCGCGGCTTGTAATAGCTGCCGGTGAGGCCGGACCACTGGCGGTTCGAGTAGTCGATCAGCGAGCCGTTCTTCTCCAGGCCCCAGGTGGTGATGAGCGAGCGCGCGTTGAGCTCGAAGAGGTCGGCCGTCCAGTCGTCGGCGTCCTCGAGCAGCGAGCGCGCGTTCTCGATCCACGTGCCCAGCATGAAGTCGCTCGAGGTGGAGAGCATGCGGTCCTGGGCGTCGAGCATCTCGAGCATCTGGTTCGCCAGCAGCTCGAAGCGCTCGGCATCGCGCTGCTTGTAGGCGTCGCCGGCGAGCGGCTGGTACTCCTGGAACGCGTTGGCCAGCACCTGGCGCATCACGTCGACGAAGTCGTAGCGGAACGCCTCGGAGTCCTTATACGTGTCGTAGCTCTCGATGAAGAGCTGCGCGGCGCGCTCGAACTCCTTCTTGTCGTAGTCGATGTCGCTGTGACCCCAGGTGGAGGCGGAGTTAATCTTGTTGTCGGACGGGCGCGCGTTCATGATGGACTCGCTGGCGCCCTGGTAGTACTCGCCGTCCACGTGCTTGTACGCGGTGTCGAGCAGGATGTCCCAGGCTTCCTGGATCTTGGCGTCGGTGCCCCCGTAGCGGCGCTCGATGTAGCTGCGCGTCCACGCGCGGTAGTCCACGGGGTCCTGCTCCCAGGTCATGTCGAACAGCAGCTCGTAGACGATGGGGGAGTTGTCGATGGCCTCGGGCGTGATGCCGATGCCGCGCATGTACTTGTTGGAGTTGTACGCCTGCGGGATCTTGGTGGCCAGCACCTCGGGCACGCCGTCCATGCCCATGCGGCCGCCGAAGTTGTGCAGCATGTTCCACACCCACGGCACCTGCTGGTTCTCCATGGGGCTTGCCTGCGAGCGCAGGTCGCTCTGCAGGTCGAGGACGAGCGACTGCTCCTTCTTGGCGAGGCCGGAGAGCTTGTTCTCGTCGATGCCCCACTGCCACTGCTGCATGACCCAGACGGCCTGCGGGTCGTAGTCGAGCATCTTCTGCTGCACGGTGCGGTAGATGTCCACGATGTTGAAGCCCTGCGGCACGGTGCCGCCCTCGTGGAACGGGTCGACGGCGTAGAAGTGGGAAACCTTGCCGAAGATGCGCTCCTGCGCCTCGTAGAACGTGGTGCCCACCTTCTGGAAGTAATCTTCCTTGCCGGCGGCGCGGTCAGCGTCGGTGAGGTAGGTCTTGATCATGTAGGGGCGCGCGAAGCCCGACCACGAGCCAGAGGACGCGGCGACGGAGTTGGGGTTCTTCTGCTGGAAGTCCGTGGGAACCTGGCCGCCGAAGCCCTGGATGACGGGGTCGATGCCGTAGGTCTGCATGCGGTCGTGGATCCGGCGCGCCAGCTCGACGCGCTGCTCGAACCACGAATCGGGCAGCGGGCCGCCCACGGAGTAGAGGTTCTGCATGTAGAACCAGGCGAAGTACGCGGGGCCGGAGAGGTACTCCTGGATCTCCTCGTTGGTGTAGTTGTACTGCAGCAGCGTCTGGCGCAGGACCTCCTCCTGGCCCACGATGTCGAGCACCAGGTTCACGCCGTTCATGGCGCACCAGTCGAGGAAGGGCTCGTACTCGTCCCAGTTCCAGAACGCCATGGTGTAGGAGTAGGTGCAGAAGTTGAGCGCGTAGCGGTACTCGTAGTCGGTGAACTTGAGGATGCCCTCGCCCACCGAGGGGAGGGTGGCGGGCATGTCGAGCTGCGAGCCGAAGAGCGGGTTGTAGTCGACCTTGCAGAAGTTGCGCAGGTAGTAATTGAGGCCGGAAGCCAGCGAGATGCCGTCGTTGCCGCGGACCTTGATGCGGCCGTCGCCGGCGTCGGCGATCTCGAAGACGTCCTTGCCGTCGAGCTGGTCGCGCAGCTCGAAGACGAACTTGTCGCGCCACTCGGCGCCCAGGACGCGCTCGACCAGGTTGCTCGCCTCGGCAACGACCTTCTGGTCGGCGTATACCTTATCGGTCTCGAAGCGGTTCCATTCCTTGCCCCACTTGCTGTCGGCGAAGTCCTCGACCTGAATGTCCGCCTTCTTGGCGGTGGTGTCGGAGACCTTCTCGCCCAGGAAGGAGACCTCGGCGATGTTGACCTGCTGCGAGCCGGAGTTGTAGCTCACGCTGATGCGCGCAGCGCACGCCTCGGTGGGCTCGATGTCGAGCTGGTCGGCGTTGGCGGTGGCGGGGTTGTCGTTGGCCTTGTAAGCCACCTTATCGAAGGTGCTGCCGTCTTTGGACAGGTAGACCTCGTAGTGGTAGTAGGAGCCGGGCACGTTCTGCAGCGAGATACTGCTGATGCGGTACGTACCGTCGAAGGTCACGTCGATGAAACGGCGGTAGTCCTGCATCGAGTTCGTACCTGGTGACTGCCAGTAGGTGTCGGTGTTGCCGTCGATAGCGAGCGCGGCGTCGTGGCCCGAGGCCGAGGCGGCTTTCGCCGTCAGCCCCGTGAGCGCTTGCGGCGCTGCGATGGCGGCCGACGGGTACGCGAGCGCGCCGCAGGTCACGGCTCCC
>OBIU01000228.1_pt1 | contig 29058 bp, 20 predicted proteins | sample 1519871 | NCBI WGS metagenome assembly OBIU01 (sample SAMN04209229, study PRJEB22552) | human gut metagenome | biome: gut; material: feces | host: Homo sapiens | place: USA: Oklahoma
TGTGTATTATCGAGCATTTTGGCAACGCAGATGCCGTGCCGCAGCCGCCGGAGCGGTGCTTAAGCCGTCAGGCGGGAATTGTGCGGTATTGCCATAGGAAAATTGCAGGGCGGTTTTCCATTTCACCCCAAAATTACAAAACTCTGTGCCCCCAGAGACAGGGTATCATTGACGATCTCGGCCTGGCCGATGGTGTACTGAATCTTCAGATCTTCGGCCAGTTCCAGCGGCAGCTCAATGGAGACGCCTGCCGGGTTGACGGCGCAGATCAGGTCGCCGCGCTGCCAGACAAAGGGACGGTAGTCGTCCTTGGCCTTGGGTGCGTACAGTACCTTGAACGGCGCATCGGAGTTCAGGTCCTTGTGGGCATGGCGGAAGGCCAGCAGCGACTTGACGCTGTTCAGCAGGCTGGCGGGGTCATCGGCCTGGGCGGCCACGGTGGGGGCATCCTCGGCGGTGTCCACAGGCAGGTAGATATCCTTTGCGTCGGCGGTGGAGAATCCGTGGTTTGCGCTGTCATCCCACTGCATCGGGGTACGGGAGCCGGTGCGGAAGTAGCCGCCCTCCTTGGTGGGCAGCGGCAGGTAGCGCATACCGATTTCATCGCCGTAGTAGACAAACGGCGCACCTGGCAGCGTAAAGAGGGTCGCATAGGCCAGGCGCAGTTCCTCCACAGTCAGGCCGGCCGAGGGGCGGATCGTGTCGTGGTTGCAGGTGATAAAGCACCACAGACCGTCCTTGTGGGTGGCCTTGTAGGCAGGCAGATACTCGTCCAGGAACTTGTCGATACCGGTGCCGGAGTTCTTGCAGAAGTACGCCTTGCCGATGTTGTGCGGGTTCGAGTCCATCGCGCCGTCATAGTTGCGCATCAGCCAGCTGTACCCATTGCCGCCCCACTCAAGGTAGAAGTCCATGTCAAAGCCGTTTTTCAGCGAAATGCGCGGGCCGTTCCACTCGGCGATGAGCGCGGCCTCGGGGTACTCGACGTCCAGCATATCCCGGATATTGCGCCAGATCTTGCAGGTGTATTTCTTGTTTTTGGTGTCGTTCTTGACCAGGCTGGACGCCATATCAACGCGGAAGCCGTCGCAGCCCATGTCCAGCCAGAAACGCATAACGTCCTTCATGGCCTCGACGGTGGCGACGCAGGCGGGGTCATCGGTGGGCTTCTGCCACTTCTGGTTGATCTTACCGTAACCGTAGTTCAGCGCAGGCTGGCACTTGAAGAAGTTGAGAATGTAGGTGCCGTTGCGCGGGGTCTCGCCGCCGATGAAGGGCATACCGTCGCCGCTGGCAAAGCAGGAATCCGTCCAGATGAAGCGGTCGGAGTATTCGTTCCTTTCGGGTCGGCAGCTGGCCTTGAACCACTCGTGTTCCTCGCTGGTGTGGCCGGGGACGAGGTCAAACAGGACACGGATGCCCTTCTCGTGGGCAGCTTTGAAGAGGGCGGCGGCGTCCTCGTTCGTGCCGTAGCGCTGGGCGATCTTTTTGTAGTCGCGCACGTCATAACCGGCGTCTTTAAACGGCGAGTCAAAGCAAGGATTGATCCACAGAGCGTTGCAGCCCAGGCCCTTGATGTAGTCCAGCTTGGCGATAATGCCCTGCAGGTCGCCGATACCGTCGCCGTTGGTATCGTAGAAGCTCTGGGGATAGATTTCATAGAATACTGCGTCTTTGAGCCATTGTTTCATGGTGGGTTCTCCTTTATATAATAAGTAGAGGTTCTAAAGCCTCCCCTTGAGGACAGACTCCCCCTGATGCGGGGGAGTCTGCGCATCGCGCCGGAGGGCGGAGCTTTCCTCAAGAGGGGGCCTTTGGGGGTTCCGTGGAAACGTTTCATCCTCTTTCTATACCTTATACTATCCTCTTCCGCGCACTTTGTCAACGGCGCATCTTGTACAAAACGTGACATAAATTTTCTACATTTTGCACCAAAAACCTACATATTGCCAAATTATGAACATCATGTTGACAAATTGCGAACAGCGCGGTAAAGTAGAGTGCACAAGCGATTGTAAAATCTAGTAGGAAAGAGGGATCTATTCAAATGAATACGCTTGTAATCGTTCTGATTGCCGCGGTCGTCCTGGTATGTGCGTACGCAGGATACGGTCGCTGGCTCACCAAGACCTGGGGTGTTGACCCCAACGCCAAAACTCCCGCTGTGCGGCTGGAGGATGGCAAAGACTACGTTCCCACCAACGGCTGGACTGTGTTTGCACACCAGTTCTCTTCTATTGCAGGTGCCGGCCCTGTCACCGGTGCTATTCAGGCTGCTGCCTTCGGCTGGCTGCCTGTTCTGCTCTGGGTACTGATCGGCGGCGTCTTCTTCGGCGCTGTCACTGACTTCGGCGCTTTGTACGCTTCCGTCAAGAACGACGGTAAATCCATGGGCCTGCTGATCGAGAAGTACATCGGCAAGACCGGCCGCAAGCTGTTCCTGCTGTTCTGCTGGCTGTTCTGCGGCATCGTCATTGCTGCCTTCGCAGACATGGTCGCCGGCACCTTCAACGCCTTTGACGCCGACGGCGCACAGGTCGAGGCCGGCTTCACCAATGGTGCAGCCGGTATGGTCTCCATCATGTTCATGGTGTTCGCCGTTGTGTTCGGCTTCATCCAGAAGAAGTTCAACTTCTCCGGCTGGAAAGAGGCTGTCATCGGCATCGCCTTCATCGTGCTGTCTTTCGTGGTCGGCATGAACGCCCCCATCATCCTGGGCAAGGCTGGTTGGAGCTACATCACCTTCGTTTACATCTTCTTCGCCGCCGTCCTGCCCATGTGGATGCTGAAGCAGCCCCGTGACTATATGACCACCTTCATGTTTGGCGCTATGATTGCCGGTGCGGTCATCGGTCTGGTCGTTGCCCACCCCACCATGAACCTGCCTGTTTTCACCGGCTTCAACAATGAGAAGCTGGGCACCATGTTCCCCATCCTGTTCGTCACCGTCGCCTGCGGCGCTGTCTCTGGCTTCCACAGCCTGGTCTCCTCCGGTACTTCTTCCAAGACCGTTGAGAATGAGAAAGACATGCTCAAGGTCGGCTACGGCGCCATGGTGCTGGAAAGCCTGCTGGCTGTTTTGGCCCTGTGTGTTGCCGGTGCTGCCGCCGCTGCGGACGGCACCCCTGCCGCCGGTACTCCGTTCCAGATCTTCAGCCGCGGCGTTGCCGGTTTCTTTGAGATGTTCGGCGTGCCCGTCTCCATCGCTACCGTCTTTATGACGATGTGCGTTTCCGCTCTGGCCCTGACCAGTCTGGATGCCGTGGCCCGTATCGGCCGTATGAGCTTCCAGGAGTTGTTCAGCGTTGACGATATGGAGCATACCGAGGGCTGGCGCAAGCTGTTCTGCAACGTCTACTTCTCTACCTTCATCACCTTGGCTTTCGGCTTCCTGCTGACCCAGATTGGCTATGCCAACATCTGGCCGCTGTTCGGTTCCGCCAACCAGCTGCTGAGCGCGCTGGTCCTGGCTACCCTGTGCGTTTTCCTCAAGGTCACGGGCCGCAACAACAAGATGCTGTTCCCGCCGCTGGTCATCATGCTCTGCGTCACCTTCACGGCTCTGGTGCAGCGCCTGATTGCCATGGTCAAGGCCATCTCCGCCGCTGCGTCCACCGCCATCCCTGCCGGTGAGACCACCTGGGGTGCTGTCTTTATCGCCAACGGCCTGCAGCTGATTCTCGCGATCCTGCTGATCGTCCTGGGCCTGAACATTGTCTTTCACAGTGTCAAGAGCTACAAGAACAGCGAGAAGGACAGCGAAAAAGTTGCTGCGCAATCCAAACAGCACTTGACAAATATACCATCTTAGGGTAATATTTATACAGCCGCAATGGCGCGGCGCAACACTGCACCATTCGGCAGTCATAAGGCATTTGGCCTCGGTGATCCGCACAGTGGAACACCGGGGCTTTTTGCATGAATATGAGGGAATTTTAAGTATCTAAAGGAGAATGCAACCATGAAACTCAAGAATGCTATGGCACTTGGCCTTGCCTCCGTCCTGGCCGTTGGTCTGACCGCCTGCGGCTCCAGCGCCGACACCTCCGCCGCCGAAAGCACCGTGGCTGCTGCGGATGCCGCCGGTGCCCCGGACGGCGACGGCGACCCCACCACCCTGACCGTTGCCATGGAGTGCGCCTACGCCCCCTACAACTGGACCCAGAGCGACGATTCCAACGGCGCTGTTGAGATCCGCGGTTCCAGCGACTACGCCTACGGCTACGACGTTATGATGGCGAAGAAGATTGGCGAGGCCCTGGGCCAGAAGGTTCAGATCGTCAAGCTGGACTGGGACAGCCTGATCCCCGCCGTCATGAGCGGCGACGTTGACTGCGTCATCGCCGGTCAGTCCATCACGGCTGAGCGCGCCGCCCAGGTTGACTTCAGCGACCCCTATTACTACGCTTCCATCATCACGCTGACCAAGAAGGACAGCGCCTACGCCAACGCCGCCAGCGTGGCTGACCTGGCCGGTGCAACCGCTACCAGCCAGCTGGGCACCATCTGGTATGATACCTGTCTGCCGCAGATCGAAAACGCCAACATCCTGCCCGCACAGGAGACGGCCCCCGCCATGCTGGTGGCCCTGAACAGCGGTGCCTGCGACATCGTCGTCACCGACCGCCCCACCGGCCAGGCAGCACTGGTCGCCTACCCCGACTTCACGTTGCTGGACTTCGGCGGCGGCGACGGTGACTTCCAGGTCAGCGACGAGGATATCAACATCGGCATCTCGATGAAGAAGGGCAACACCGCGCTGAAGGATGCCATCAACGAGGTGCTGGCCACCATGACCACCGACGACTACAATGCCTTGATGGATGAAGCCATCAGCGTTCAGCCCCTGAGCGACAACTAATACCGTCCGCCCCTGCCGTTTTGCGCGGCAGGGGCTTCGGTGTTGAGGAAACATAAAGGAGACTCTCATGCAAGACTTTTTCGCAAACTGTGCCACAGTGCTGCAAAAGTACGGCTTCTCGTACCTGCGCGGCGCGGGCACTACCCTGCTGCTGGCACTGGTCGGCACGTTCTTCGGCTGCCTGATCGGCTTTGCGGTCGGCGCATTGCAGACCATCCCGGTGGATAAGCAGCGCGACCCGGTGTGGAAGCGCGTGCTCTTGAAAATTCTGCACATCTTCCTGCGCTGCTATGTGGAGCTGTTCCGCGGCACGCCCATGATCGTGCAGGCTGTGTTCATCTACTATGGCCTTTTGCAGGTTTTCGGCATCAAGATGGGTATGTGGCAGGCCGGCTTCTTCATCGTGTCCATCAACACCGGCGCGTATATGGCCGAGACAGTCCGCGGCGGTATCGTGTCCATTGACCCGGGCCAGACCGAGGGCGCAAAAGCCATCGGTATGAACCACTGGCAAACGATGATCCACGTCATTCTGCCCCAGGCACTGCGCAACATCATCCCGCAGATTGGCAACAACTTCATCATCAACATCAAGGATACGTCGGTTCTGTCCGTTATCTCCATCACCGACTTGTTCTTTGTACACAAAAGCGTTGTCGGCGCACTGTACACCTACTTTGAGAGCGCGGCCATCGTCATGGTCATCTACCTGACGATGACGCTGTTTGCCAGCTATCTGCTGCGCTTGTGGGAGAAAGCGCTGGACGGCCCGCAGAACTACGACCTGAACACCACCGACTCGCTGGCCTACACCAGCGGTATGTACAACGCCCCGGACCCGAACCACGAGTCCCAGAATCTGGATATGAAGGGAAGTGCAGCCCATGTCTGAGCCTGTTATCGAGGTGCGCCACCTCTCCAAGAGCTTCGGCACCCACGTTGTCCTGCGTGACGTTGACTTTACCGTCAACGCGGGTGACGTCACCTGCATCATCGGTGCGTCCGGCAGCGGCAAATCCACCCTGCTGCGCTGCATCAACCTGTTGGAGACGCCCACGAACGGCAAAGTGCTGTTCCACGGCAACGACATCACCGCCAAGGGATCTGACCCCTGCGCCTACCGCGCCAAGGTGGGCATGGTGTTCCAGAGCTTCAACCTGTTCAACAACATGACTGTGCTGGACAACTGCACGGCAGGCCTGCGCTACGTGCTGCACCAGGATAAAGAAACTGCGCAGAAGACCGCGCTGGAAAACCTGGAAAAGGTCGGCATGGCACCCTATATCCACGCCAAGCCCCGCCAGCTTTCCGGCGGCCAGAAGCAGCGCGTGGCGATTGCCCGCGCCCTGGCCATGCAGCCCGAAGTGCTGCTGTTCGACGAGCCGACGAGCGCCCTTGACCCGCAGATGGTCGGTGAGGTCCTGGCCGTCATGCGCCAGTTGGCGAAGGAGGGTCTGACGATGATCGTCGTCACCCATGAGATGGCCTTTGCCCGGGATGTTTCGAGCCATGTGGTCTACATGGCCGACGGCGTCATCTGTGAGGAAGGCACCCCCGCCGATATCTTTGAGCACCCGCAGAATGCAAAGACGGTGGAGTTCCTGAGCCGGTTTAGACAGGCGTAAACGCGTAAAATAAAGCGACCGATGGTATGTGATGTGCCATCGGTCGCTTTTTGGTTATGAGGTTGTAAAAATATCATTGCGGGGCGTCGAGGACGCCGCCCCTACGGCTAAAGGATAAAGTAATTGTAAAGGCACAGTGCGGCGGCCTGAGGGCAGGCCGCCCTACGGAGCAGTAGAGGACAATCGAGAGGGGCAAGGGAGGGCGGAAGCCCGCCCCCGACGGCGCGGGCAGAGCAGAGCCCCGCACCACGTCGCAACAGCGGCAATTTTCTTTGGTTCTTTCTTTTGTTGGCAAAAGAAAGAACACCTCCCGGGAGGATGCCGTTTCTCCTTTAGCCAAGCGGCACATCGATCTCGTCGCCGATGGCAAAGCTGTAAATCGTCAGCTTCGTCACGGGGACGCTCAGCCGCTGGGCAAACGCACGGCGGTAGAGCCGCAGCTGGGCGGCGTACTCGTCGATATAATACTGCGCGTCGCGGCTGCGGTCTGTCTTGTAGTCGAGAATTTCCGCGTGCTCATCAAACACCAGTACCAAATCGGCGATGCCTTGCACGAGCACTTCCGCTTCGGCGGCACTCCCCTGCTGTGCGGCGGGGGTGACTTCGGCGGCGGGCAGGGCCGTGATGAACGGTTCCTCCCGCAGAATTTGTTTCGCATGGCGGATGCGCCGCCAGACTGCACTCTCAAAGAAGGGCCGCACGGCGTCCAGGTCGAGCTTGTCTGCCAGCGCGGCATCCAACAGCTGCAAATCCGTCTGGCGTTTGACCTCGGCGTCCAGGTCGGGCGCAGGGCCGTCGAAGGGTACGCTCTGCATAAAGGCGTGGATGGCGGTGCCGCGCTCGGCCCCGGTCATGCCGGTTTTCTGCAAAAAGGCCGGGCGTTCCAATGCCACCGGGCGGGCCGCATGGGCCACAGCGCTGACGCTGACCTTGGCGGGTACTTTTTCCAGCGCGGCGCGGGGGCTGTGCCAGGCAAAGCTGGCTTTCAGCATTTCGACTGTGGCCGGGTCGGGCTGGGGTGCGCGGGGGGCGGGCGGCTGCTCGGCATTTTCCGGCAGCGCCACCAGACGTATCGTCAGCGGCACCTCCGTTGGGCGGTGGTGGGGCAGAAAGCTCGTGTACCCCCACAGCGCGTCGCTGTCCGGGTGCAGCATGGCGGCAGTCAGTATCCACCCGGCCCAGCTGCCCATACTGCGCATCGACTCACTGCCGGTGGCCTCGGCTGCCGCGCAGAGGGCCGGTGTTTTCAGCGCACTGGCGGTCTTTTTCAGCGGCACGGTGATGATCAGCGCATCCTGGGCACGGGTCAGCGCCACATACAGAACGCGCATTTCCTCGCTCAATGTCTCGGTGCGGATAGCCTGGGCCAGCGCCGCATAGGGCAGCGTTTTGAACCGCTTGGCCGCCCGGGGCGCACGCAGCATAACGCCCACGCCCAGACGGCTGTGGGTCAGCACCGGGCGGATGGCATCGCTCTGGTTAAATTTGTGGTCGGTGTCTGCCACAAAAACGACCGGGAATTCCAGACCCTTGGAGCGATGTACTGTCATGATGGAGACGCACCCCGGCCGGGTCTGGCCGCCCACGCTTTGGCTCAGGCCGCCGTTGGCTGCGGCGGCGTCCATGGCGCGGATCAGCGCCGGCAGGCCCGCGCGGCCTGCACCGGCGGCCCAAGCCGTAAAGCTCAACAGGTCCTCACGGCAGCGCGGGCCGTCGGGCAGTGCGCCCACGGCGGCCAGGTAGCCGGTGCGGGCCAGCAGTTCCTCGATCAGTTCATCCACCGGCAGTGTGCGGGCCAGGCGGCGGTACTCGGTCAGTGCCTCGATAAAGACGGCAAATTGTGCCTGCCCGCCGTGCAGCACCGCACCGTACAGGCTGCCCTCCGGGCAGGCGCAGCGCAGTGCCACTAAATCATCCGCCGTGTAGGGGAACAAGGGGCTGAGCAGCACCGCCGCCAGCGGGATATCCTGCGCAGGGTTGTCGATAACGCGCAGCAGCGCCGCGAAGGGGCGGATGTGCGGTTCGTCCAGCAAATCGGTGGCAGAGTCCGCAAACACCGGGATGCCCGCCGTGCGCAGTGCGCCCTCGTAGGCGGCAAAGCCCTTGCGGCCGCGAAGCAGGATACAAAAATCATCGTATTTGCAGGGGCGCACGCCATCCTTGCCGCGCACGGCAAAGCCGGTCTCGACCATTTCGGCAATGCGCCGGGCAATGGCCGCCGCGTCGCCGTCCACATCCGCGCCGTCGATGACGTCGATCTCGCACATACCGCGGTAGCCGCTGTCCTTGCGGCCCACAACAAGGCGCTGGCCGTCGCCGTACTGCACGCCGCCCAGCCCCTCCGAGAAGAAGGTCTCAAACAGGTAGTTGATGCCCTCGATGACGCCGGGCGCACTGCGGAAGTTTGCATCCAGCGCCAGCGTGGCGGGCTTGGGCACGGGCTGCGGATAGGGCTGCCACTGCTGCTGTTTGCCCACAAAAATACTGGGATCCGCCAGACGGAAGCGGTAGATGCTCTGCTTGATATCGCCGACAAAGAACAGGTTGTCGGCCTCGGGCCGGGCCAGCGCAAAGTAGATGGCGTCCTGCAAAGCGTTTGTGTCCTGGTACTCGTCCACCAGTACGGCGGCGTAGCGGGCGCTGACCGTGCGGCAGAGCGGCGTGCGCTCGTTGTCCTCGGTCAGCAAAAGATCCAGCGTCAGGTGCTCATAATCGGCGTAGTCCAATACTTTTTCAGCGCACTTGGCCGCAAAGCAGTTGTCGGCGAAGGTCTGCGTCGCCCGCACCAGCGCGGCCACCAGGGGCGCGGCGCGGCGGCGGTCGGCAGCAAACTCATCAGCTGTGCAGAGCAGCGCGTCCTTGCGCAGGCTCTCCATCTGCTTTTTGGCGCGGTCACGCAGTTCGGATGCCGCGCTTGCGGCCTGGTTGGCGTCCTTGCCGCCCTTGACCGCCCCGGCCCGCCGCCAGCCCGCAAAGACCGTGTCCAGCGCGGCCAGGCACTTGTCCCAGTCGCCTTCGGCCAGCCAGTGGCAGAGATTGCCCACCCGGGCCGCGTCGTCCTGCATGACGGCTGTGTAGGCGGCATCGGCTTTTTCGTCCCGGGCTGCAATGGCCGCACCGCTTTCCAGCAGCGTTTTTGCGCCCTGGGCGCGGGCCAGCGCAATGCCTAACAGCTCTTTGCCCCAGGCGGTCTCCTGGGGCGGGGCGTCCTGCTGCCACATTTCGGCAAAAGTATTCAGCGACGCGGCCGGGTGCGGCAGGGCGCGGGTAAAGTGGTAGAGGTCGAGGATGGCGTCCCCAGCCGTGTTGTCGGTACGGCCCCGGTCGTACAGGTCGGCAAAGGCGCGGAAATCCGGGTCTGTGTAGGCGGTCTCCAGCGTGGCAGCCAGCGTTTCCTGCTCAATGCGGGCCAGGTCGGCTTCCTCGGCGGTCTCAAAGTCGGGCGGCACATCCAGCATGGCGAAATGCTGCTGCACAAAATGCAGGCAGAAGGCGTCCACCGTGCCGATGGACGCCCGCTGCAACAGCAGCTGCTGGCGGCGCAGATTCATGTTGCCGGGGTGGGCGCGGACCTCTTGGGCAAGGCGGGCCGTGATATCCGCCCGCAGCTTGGCCGCGGCGGCATTCGTGAAGGTCATGATGAGCAGTTCGTCCGCGTTGGCCGGGTGCTCGGGGTCGGTGATGAGGCCGACAACACGCTCGACCAGTACGCGGGTCTTGCCGGACCCGGCTGCCGCCGAGACCAGCAGACTGCCGCCCCGCGCCGTGATGGCCGCCGCCTGGGCCGGGGTAAATTGAATTTTGGGTTGTTCAGGCATGGGGGTCTCCCTTATCTTATTCTGCAAACGGGTCGTCTTTTATCGTAATTGTCCGTTCGTGCTCGCCGTCGCGGTGGGCACAGGCGGTGCGGAAATCACAGTAGGCGCAGGGGGATTTGTTCCCGACGCACAGCGGCTCGGCGTCGATTTTACCGCTGTACAAATTCGCCGCCATATCGATCAGCAGGCCGTCCAGGTGATCCCGGATGCGGCCCAGCTTGGCCTCGTCGGCCAACGTGCTTTTGCCGTTGGTCACCTTGCCGGTCTTGGCGTTGAAATTCAGCGGCACAAACTCGCCGGTGCCCTTCGTGTCCATGGCACGGTAAACGCTCTCGTCGTCCAGCAGCAGGCCGTTCATCGGGTAGCTGGGCGTGGGGTCGCCGTCCTCGGTCAATTCACGGCGCTCAACGCTCTCGGGCGCGGGATCTGCCAAAAGGTACTCCACCCCCGCCGCCGCTGCCCCCGGGAACTGCGCCCCGGCGTTGCGCTCCAGCGTAAATAAGTACAACAGCATCTGGCAGTCCAGGCCGCAATAGACTTCCTTTAATTTAAACTCTTTGCCGCCGGTCTTGTAGTCCACGACCCGCAGGTAGGTCTTGCCCAGTTTTTCCAGCGGCATGGCGTCCACGCGGTCGATCGTGCCCACCACCCGCACGGTGTGCCCGGCGTCGTCGCACAGTTCCACCGGGTCAATGCGGGGCGCGCCGGGGGCGTCGGCATCGGGGCGGTCGTCGATGCGCAGCTCAAACGCCACCGGCTGGAAGCCCGACTGGTGCAGATCGCGCTGAATGAAGCCCAGCAGCCCCACCAGATTGCGGCGGATGCGGGCCACCAGATATTCCATCCGCACGGTCATTCCGGGCAGGTTTTCGGTCACGTACTCGTCCACCAGGTCATTGACCAGTGTTTCCAGCTGCTCCGGCGTCAGGTCGCGGAACGCGGCCCCCTGGCGGCGCAGGGCGTTTTCCAGCACCCAGTGGGTCAGCGTGCCGCTGATGTTCGGGGCCAGCTCAGCCTTCTGGCGTGGCGCAGCTTTGACGATATACTGTAAAAAATACCCAAATGGGCAGTTCTGGTATTTTTCAAACCGGGTGGGGCTGATGCGCAGCCCACGGCCCAGCAGTTTTTCAAGTTTCTCGGTGTTCTCCACCCGCTGTTCCGCACCGGCGGTATCGGCGGCGCGGCGCACGGCCTCGTATCCGGGGGCCAGCGCGGGGTTCGCATCCAGCACGGCCCGCACGGCGGCACCGGCGGCGGCTTCCTCCGCCCCAGGCTGCTGGCTGAGCAGCCCCAGCACATCCAGCGCGGCGGCGGGTGCGGCGGCCAGCTGGGCCGCAGTGGGCGCGTAAGGCGGCACAGCCAGATATTGCAGCACCTGGGCCAGCGCGGCACTGGCGGGGGCGGTGTCCTCACCGTGGGCGGCACTGGGCCAGCTGAGCCAAAGGTACTTCCGCGCCACAGTCAGCGCCTTGTAGAAGCAGATGCCCTCGCGCAGCACCTTGTTGGCAAAGCAGTCGGGCAGTTCTGCGCCGTTCTCCATCATCATGTCACGATCGGCATGGGTCAACAGCCCCTGGTCGCCGGGTGTCTGGGGAAACTCGCCCTCCAGCAGTCCCACTACAAAGACGGCGTCGGTCTCGGGCAGGCGCATACGGCCCGCCGTCGTCACGATGACGCTGTCCAGACTTTGGGGGATGTGCCCCATGTCGGTGGTGCGCAGCAGCAGGGTGAACAGCTCAGCGTAGTCGGCGGGGGGTAAAATTTCATCGCCCAGCAGCCGAGCCAGCTGATCCAGCAGGCCCATGACGGTGTTCCACTCCCGCAGGACTTCATCGGCGGCGGGCAGACGGCCCTGCGTGCGCAGCTCTCCGGCCAGGCGGTCCAGTGTTTTCTCTGCGCCGAGGGCCTGCAAAAAGATAAAAATTTGCTTGGTCAGCGCGGCGGCGGGCGCACCGGACGCTTTGGCGATAAAGTCCGCGACCTGCTCCATGATAAAGGCGCGTGCGGCCTCGGCGTCGGCCAGCGTTCGTTTATCCTGCTCTGTGTCGTGCCCCGCATAGCCAGCTGCGCTGCGGGTGAAGGGCACACGCCAATCGGCAGCGGTCAGCCTCCAGGTGTAGGCGTAATTTTCCAGTGCGCACTGCTGGGTGTCGGGCAGATCCACAAGGCCGGTTTTCAGCAGGCGCAGCACGCTTCGGCTGGACACGCCACGCAGCAGGTCCAGCGCCGCGTGGACGGCCCGGGCCGGGGCGGTGTTCTCGGGGCTTGTAGCTTCGTCGCAGAAAAGCGGGATATTTTGCAGCCGGAACTCGTACCGCAGGGGGGCCAGATATTGATCCGCATTGCGGCAGATGACCGCCATGCGGCTATACGGCGTGCCCCGCCGGGCGCGGGCGGCGATCTCGGCAGCCACGGCCTTAGCCTCGGCCTGGCGGGACGCCGCCGCGTGGTAGGTGATGGCCGGGTGCGCGGGGTCAACGGTGACGTCCGGCGTGTAGGCCGGGTCGGCCAGCAGCAGGTTCAGCTCGGCCAGGGCCGGGGCGTCGGCGTGGCGGCGGTCGTCGGACAGCACGACGGTGTGTGTCGGGATGGCGGCATCCGCAGCCATACGTTTTAACGTATTGACAACATTTTTGGCACCGCTGAACAGCCCCATGCCGCCGGCGGTGTCCTGCTCGCCGTCGCAGCACAGGCAGACCGTGACGTCGGCTGCCGGCAGCATGGCGGCCAGCAGGGCACGCTTTGGCGCGTTGAAGGTATCAAACTCGTCTATGTAGACCGCGCAGCCCGCGAAAAAAGCTGCGTCCAACCGCTCGGCGGCGCGCTGCTGGCGGTCGCCGGGATCCATGGCGCTCTGGGCCAGCAGCCCCTCGTAGGCGTTGTAGATTAGCGCCAGTTCGCTGAGTTTTTCGCGGTCAGCGCCGGGGGCGTTGGCGTACTGGGCCAGCATTTCCGGCGTTACACCGGCGCTTTTCAGTTCGTTGATGGTCTGTGCCGCTTTCTCGCAGAAAGCCGCGCTGCGGCGCTGGCGGTTGTAGTAGACGACCTTGTCCAGCAGCGAATCCGTCGCGCGGCGCAGCAGCAGGGCGCGGCCCGCCTCGGTCAGGGTGGGCACCGCCGCCCCGCCGTAACGGCGCAGCAGGGCCTCCGCCAGCGAGGTGAAGGAGTAGCTTTCCACATAAGCGGAAAGGCTGTCCCCCAGGGTGCGGTAGAGCTGCCCTTCGGTGGAGGATGTGAACTGTTCCGGTACGATGAGGATACTGCGTTCCCCGCGTTCCGCACGGGCGCGCAGTTCAGCCAGCATCTGATAGGATTTGCCCGAACCGGAGGGGCCGAGGATGAAGTTTAGCATGGCGGTGTCCTTTCTAATAGCCTTCTCCCTTGGGAGAAGGTGGCCCGAAGGGCCGGATGAGGGGCGCATATGCCGCAGCGGCCCATTTGCGGGCGGCAGCGGCAAGGCCGCCCCTCATCAGTCAGCGGGCAAGCCGCTGACAGCTTCCCCCGCGGGGGAAGCCAATCTGCCTATAAAGTCCGCAACTGCACACCTTACCTCAAACCTTCCAAACACCAGCGCGTTTTCATCGGCGGTGGGGTAGGCGGCGGTGCTGCCGGAGACGCAGAGAGCTGGATACAAAACGCAGAACCAGTTGCGGCCCCGGGCTTCGCCCAACTCAATGCGCAGGGCTGTGTAAGCCCCGCCCGGCAGGGTGAAGCTGCCATAGTCTCGTGCAGCAAAGTCCCACTGTTCCAACCGCAGGCGGGCAGCCTGGGGGCTGTGGGCGCGGTGCAGGGCCGTGTCGGCGGCCTGCTGCAAGGCGGGCAGTGCGTATTGCAGGGCCGCAGCAGCCTCGTCCGGAGTTGCGGCTTCGGTCACGGCGGGCGGCAGGGCAGCCAAAACGGCGTCCCGCACCTGCAATTTCAGCAGCTGGTCGTCTAACGTATCGCTGTTGGCCAGAATATGCAGCCGCAGGGTGTCCGCCCGTACCTGGGCGGCGGTGCGCTGGTGCCAATCGGCGCTGACAGTAAGTACAATGGCCAGTGCCAACGCCAGGCCTACGCCCAGTTCCAGTACGCGGCGGGTATGCTTTGTCATAACAGTTCTCCCCTTTCAACCGGAGTATGGGCAGAAAGGGGAGCTTGTAAACTTATTTCTTGGCACCGAACGCGCGGCGGGCCGTCACGCGGGGGCCTCCATGGGTGGGCTTGCAGACATAGACCTGCTTGTAGCCCTTTTTCAGCTCGACGGCGGCATTGCGGGCGGCGTTCTCGTCGTCAAAAATGCCAAACACCGCCGCGCCGCTGCCGGTCATCTGGGCCGTGACGGCCCCATGCGCCCGCAGCGTTTTACAGATGGCGGGCGTTTCCACCGCGCCGGAGCAGTGTTCCAGCGCATTGCCCGCCGCCGCACAGACGCCTCGCAGGTCGTTGGCGCGGATGGCCTGTTCCTGGGCCTCACAGTTGGGGTGGACCGGGCTGCCCATCGTGTCATACCGGGCAAAGGCCTCGGGCGTCGAGACTCCGACGCTGGGCATCGCCACGACAAACCAGCAGTCCGGGCAGGGCGGCAGGGCTTTCATCAAATCGCCCACGCCGCGCACGCGGCAGGTACCGCCCAGCAGCGCAAACGGCACATCCGCGCCGATGCCCGCGCCGATGGCGCACAGTTCGCTCATGGAAAGCCGGGCGTTGTACAGTTCGTTCAAACCAACCAGCACGCCCGCAGCGTCAGCACTGCCGCCCGCCATGCCGGCACGCACCGGCACCCGCTTGTAAATCGTCATATCCACGCCCGCCAGCAGGCCGGTGTAGTGGAAAAACGCCAGCGCCGCCTTGACGGCGGTGTTTTTATCGTTGGCGGGCACAAAGCTGCCGGGCAGGGTCAGCGTCAGGTCATTGCTGCGGCGCAGCGTGATTTTTTCGTACAGGTCGATGGTCTGCATGACCATGTCCAGATCGTGGTAGCCGTTGGGCAGCGTGCCCACAACGTCCAGCGACAGGTTCAGCTTGGCCGGGGCCAGCACCGTTACCGCGCGGTATTGCACTGTTGGTCACTCTCCTGTTGTTTTATTTCTGTATCCAGCCGTGTTCCTTTAAAAATTCACGGATGCGCTTCATGGCAGTCTGCAAATGGTCTACGCTGTACGCATAGCTGATGCGGGCGTAACCCTCGCCCGACGCACCGAAGGCCGAGCCGGGAATGATGGCGACTTCCTTCTCCCGCAGCAGCTGCTCGCAGAATTCACTGCTCGTCAGGCCGCTGATTTGGATGGAGGGGAACACGTAGAACGCGCCGCGCGGCTCAAAACAGGTCAGGCCCATCTCGTTCAGCGCCTTGACGACGTAACGGCGGCGGCGGTTGTACTCATCGCGCATCATCTCGATCTGGTCGTCGCACTGGCGCAGCGCCGTGATGGCGGCGTACTGGCTGGTGGTGGGGGCCGACATGATGCAGCTCTGGTGAATTTTCGTCATGACTTTGATCAGCGGCGCAGGGCCGACAGCGTACCCCAAGCGCCAGCCGGTCATGGCGTAGGACTTGGAGAAGCCGTTGACGACGATGGTGCGCTCGGCCATACCGGGCAGCGACGCAATGGACACATGGCGGTCGAGGCCGTAGGTCAGCTCGGAGTAGATTTCATCCGACAGCACCAGCACGTTCGTTTCCCGCAGGACGGCGGCAATTTCCTCCACCTCGGCGGCGCTCATGACCGCGCCGGTGGGGTTGTTGGGGTATGGGAAGATGAGCAGCTTCGTTTTCGGCGTGATGGCCGCACGCAGCTGATTCGCCGTCAGGCGGAACTGATCCTCGGCCCGGGTGGCGATATGCACCGGCACGCCGCCGATCAGCTGGGTGATGGGCTCATAGCAGACAAAGCAGGGTTCGGGGATGATGACCTCGTCCCCGGGCTGCACGAGTGCGCGGATGGCAAGGTCGATGGCCTCGCTGCCGCCCACCGTGACGAGGACGTTTTCTTCTTGATAATGCAGCTCAAACCGGCGCTGTAAGTAGGTGCAGATTTCCTTGCGCAGGTCTTTCAAGCCCGCGTTGGCCGTGTACTTGGTACGGCCCAGTTCCAGGCTGCGGATGCCTGCGTCGCGGACGCTCCACGGCGTTTTAAAATCCGGCTCGCCGACGCCCAGCGAGATGCAGTGGGGCATATCGGCCGCCAGATCAAAGAACTTGCGGATGCCGGAGGGGCGCATGGCCTTGGCGGCAGGGGCAAGCAGTTCATCGTAGTTCATCACAGGACGGTACACTCTCTTTCATCGGGTTCTTCGGCCAGGTACAGGCGGCCACCGCGCTTGTAGGGGCGCAGCACAAAGCTGGTAGCGGTGGAGAGGACATCGTCCAGCGGGGACAGGCGCTTTGCCACAAAGATAGCGATTTCCTGGAAGCTGCGGCCCTTGATGATGACCTGCAAGTCGTAGCTGCCGCTCATCAGCAGCACGGTATCGACCTCGTCAAACTGGGCGATGGTCATGCCGATATCGTCAAAGCCGCGGGCCTTATGGGGGGTGACGCGCAGCTCAATGACAGCCTCCACGAGGTTGACGCCGGCCTGCTCCCAGTCGACGAGAGTCTCATAGCCGCGGATATAGCCCTTGGCGGCGGCCTCGTCCATCATGGCGGCGACTTCCTCGGGGGTCTTATCCAGCATAGCCGCGATATCCTCAATGGGCATACGGGCGTTCTTTTCCAGAATACGCAGTAATTCTTCCATAGTACCACACCTCACTCATATATATGTGGCTATTATAGCATATTTGTCGGGAGATTGCATCCCTGTTTATAGGATTGCAAAAAAAATCAGCACCCCCATACAGAGGTGCCGATGCTGATATAGAAACTGTTTACTCCGCCGTGCTTTCGCTGTCGGCGGTGTCCTCCGTGGATTCTGCGGTGTCCTCTGCAGGCTGGGCGTCGCCCTCTTCTGCGGGCTGCTCGCCTTCCGGCTGCGGTGCTTCCTCCGCCGGGGCGGTGTCGGTGTTCAGCTGGTCGTTCTGCAGGTCCTCCACCAGGGCGTCTGTCGGGGCAGGCGTGGGGGTAGCTTCCACCTTCATGTCGCTCTCGCGCAGGGCGGTCAGGTACCACTGGCGGTTCTCGCCGCGGGTGAACACGTAGTCCATATACTTCGTCGGTTCGGTGGGGGCCATCAGGCTCAACTCACCGGTGGTGTTGTTCGTGGCGGTGGGCACATAACCGACCGTGACGATGCGTTCGCCATCCTTCTGGGAAATCATCTCCACCGTGGGCGTGTACAGAGCCACCGAACTGGTGACAGGCACGTAATAGGCCTGCTTTTCCTCATCGTACTGGTAGACGAACTCCGATGTGCTGAACGAGCCTTCCGTCACCTGGTAGTCCGGCCCCAGCAGGTTGGAGATATAGGTGTCGATTTCCAGCGCAGGGATCAGCGCCGAGCCGGTGTCGGGGTCGCGCTCGTACTGGTCCAGGCTGCCGCCGCTGTTCTGCACCTGGTAGACGGTGCCCCAGATGGCGGCCTGCTTGAACACGCCCTCATCGACGGTGCTGACATCGTCGAAGGCGACCGGGTCCAGCATGACCATACCGTACAGGCGGTCGTGGTACTCGTCGCGCAGGCTGCTGTCATCCAGTGCCGAGCGCACCAGCCCGATGACCCAGCCCAGCACGGTAAACAGACCGATGAGCGCCAGCAGCAGCGCCGCGCCGCCCACGATCTGCCGCGCCAGGCGGCGGTTATTGCGGATATGTTCTTCTCTGTAATTTGCCATTGTGGATGTGTTGCTCCTTTGGGAGATTGAAAAGCGGTGCGGCGGGGCGAGGGCACCCCGCCCTACACGCCCATTGAAAGGGATCGTAGGGCGGCATGCCCCATGCCGCCGCAGGTGGGCTTCTTACTTATTCTTATACATCTGCTCGTAATATTTCTGGTAATCGCCGCTGGTGACGTGGGCCATCCAGTCGGGGTGGGCCAGATACCAGTCGATGGTCAGCACAATGCCCTTCTCAAACGGAGTCTCCGGGTACCAGCCCAGATCCTCCTTGATCTTGGTCGGGTCGATGCCGTAGCGGCGGTCATGGCCCAGGCGGTCGGCAACGTGGGTGATCAGCTCCTCGCTGATGCCCTCATCCTTCAGGCGGTCATGCAGCTGGGCAATGACCGTCTTGACGATGAAGATGTTCGGGCGCTCGTTGTGGCCGCCGACGTTGTAGACCTCGCCGTCCTTACCCCCCTGGGCGACCATATCAATGGCCTTGCAGTGATCCATGACGTACAGCCAGTCGCGGATCTGCATACCGTCGCCGTAGACGGGCAGATTCTTGTGCTGCTTCGCGTTGTTGATGAGCAGCGGGATCAGCTTTTCGGGGAACTGATAGGGGCCGTAGTTGTTGGAGCAGCGGGTGATGTTCATCGGCATACCGTAGGTATCGTGGAATGCCTTGACGAACATGTCCGCGCTGGCCTTGGAGGCAGAGTACGGGCTGTGGGGGCACAGCGGGGTCGTCTCCATAAAGTAGCCCTCGGCACCCAGCGCGCCGTAGACCTCATCGGTGGAGACCTGCAGGTACTTCTTGCCCTCTTTCCAGGTCTTGGCGGCAGCGTCATACCAGGCATCCTTGCAGCACTGCAGCAGGTTCACGGTGCCCAGCACGTTGCTCTCGACGAAAATTTCGGGGTTCTTGATGCTGCGGTCGACGTGGCTCTCGGCGGCAAAGTTGATGACGTAATCGGGGTCATACTTGGCGATCAGGTCGGTAACGAGCGCCTTGTCGCAGATATCACCCTGCACAAAGATGTGGCGGGCGTCGTCCTCGATGTCCTGCAAATTCTCGAGGTTGCCGGCGTAGGTCAGCTTGTCGAGGTTGATAAGGCGGATATCCTCATACTTTTCCAGCATATAGTGGACAAAGTTCGAGCCGATGAAACCGGCGCAGCCGGTAACGAGATAGGTTTTCATAAATCAAAGTTCTCCATTCCAGTTTGCAAAAAAGTCCTTGAGGGCATCCTGCCAGTCGCGCATCTCGTCGCCGACGGTGCAGCGCAGCATACGGTTCTCCAGGGCGCTCCACGCCGGGCGGTTGGCACTGGCGGGGTTGGCGGCGGCGTACTGGGCGCTGGTGACAGGCTCGACCTTGCAGGAAAGCCCTGCCCCCTGCATGATGGCGGACGCGAAATCATACCAGCTGCAAATGCCGTTGCCGGTGCAGTGGTAGATGCCGTAATCGTGGCTGACGGCCAGCTTGAGAATATGGTAGGCCAAATCGACGGCGTTCGTCGGGTTGCCCAGCTGGTCGTTGACAACGGTGATTTTGTCGTGGGTCCGGCCCAGGCGAATCATCGTCTTGACGAAGTTTTTGCCGTAGTAGCTGTACAGCCATGCCGTGCGCACAATGAAGTGGCGGCGGCAGAACCGCTCGACATACTGCTCACCCAGCAGCTTGGTCTGGCCATAGGCAGAGATGGGCGCGGGCACGGCGCACTCGTCCAGTGCAACGCCGCCGTTGGCCGTGCCGGGGAACACATAGTCGGTGGAAACGTGGATAAGCCGCGCCCCGATTTTCTCGCACGCCAGGGCCAGGTTGCGCGGGCCGATGGCGTTGACTTTAAACGCCGCGTCGCGGGCGGTCTCGCAGCCGTCCACGTTGGTGAAGGCAGCACAGTTGATGACCGTATCGGGCTGGTGGCGGCGGATGTAGTTGATGGTGGCCTCCCGGTCGGTGATGTCCAGTTCGTCCACATCTACCGGGATGACCGTGGCTTTGCACAGGCGCTCGGGCAGCGGGCCGATGGCGCAGCCTTCCTCAGAAAGCTGGCGCTGCAGCTCGGTACCCAGCTGCCCGCGGCAGCCGGTAATCAAAATTTTCATGCGTACTCCCCTGCTCTATCAGTATTGCAGCTTGTCATCGGCGACATTCTTCAAATGCTGGCCGTAGGGGGATTTGCCATAGCGGGCGGCGCTTTCCAGCAGCTTTTCCTTGGTGATCCAGCCGTACTTGTAGGCAATTTCTTCCGGGGCAGAGATTTTGATGCCCTGGCGCTGCTCAACGGTCTGCACAAAGGTAGCAGCCTCGACGAGGGAGTCCATTGTGCCGGTGTCGAGCCAGGCATAGCCGCGGCCCAGCAGCTGGACATCCAGCTTGCCCTGGTCGAGGTACATCTGGTTCAGTGTGGTGATTTCCAGCTCACCGCGGGCACTGGGCTTGACCTGCTTTGCCATCTTCACGACCTCATTATTGTAGAAGTAGAGGCCGGTGACGGCGTAGTTGCTCTTGGGGTTAGCGGGTTTTTCCTCAATGTCGGTGGCGTGGCCGTCCTTGTCAAACGCGACGACGCCGAAGCGTTCGGGGTCGTTGACATAGTAGCCGAACACCGTGCTGCGACCGTTGGCGGCGTTGGCGGCGGCGGTCTTCAGGCGCTTGGAGAAACCGGCGCCGTAGAAGATGTTGTCGCCCAGAACCATGGCGCAGCAGTCGTCACCGATGAACTCCTCACCCAGGATGAACGCCTGGGCCAGGCCGTCCGGAGAAGGCTGGACCTTATACTGCAGATGCAGGCCGTACTGGCTGCCGTCGCCCAGCAGCGCCTCAAAGCGCGGGGTGTCCGTGGGGGTGGAAATGATCAGAATGTCCTGGATGCCCGCCAGCATCAGCGTAGACAGCGGATAGTAAATCATCGGCTTGTCATAGACGGGCAGCAGCTGCTTGGATGTGACCATCGTCAGCGGGTAAAGTCGGGTGCCGGCGCCGCCGGCAAGGATAATACCTTTCATCGTTACAACTCCTTTAAAATTTTGGTGCAGTGCGCGCCGCCCATCCCATTGGGGCATAATCTCACACAATACGATTAAAGTTATTATACAGCATTTTGCAAGGGCACGCAAGGGGGAAATCTTGCCGTGATGTGTACCCATTTGTTGCCAATTTGTTACTATTTCTTTGCAATGCCTTGACGGATAGAACAAGCTGTGCTACAATACAAACAGTATAAACCACGATGGCACGTCGCTGCATCGTTTTTGATAGAAGCTAAAGACTGAATATGAGGAGGCGTTTTCTTCGATGAAACGCTTTTTTTGTGCGGCCTTTTTTGTGGCCGTCGTTGCGTTGCTGGCCGCCTGCGGCGCACTGAATGTAAACTCCGCCGCAGCCCAGGCTACGGCTACCCCCACCAGTTCTACTTCCCGCACACAGAAGAGTGATTCCACCGTTAAGGTCAACGAGACCGCCGCCAAGGTGGATGTCGTCACGGCGCAGAGCAGCGCCAGCCCCACCGCTACGGCGGCCCCGGCCCAGGTCGAGACCCCGGCCACCGGGGATTTCCCCGTTGTGTATCTGGCTGGCGTGGTAGGTCTTATCCTGATTTGCTCCGCCGGGCTGCTGATGCTGCGCAAAATCTGATGTAAACGCCCTCCGGGGCGTTTTTTGTTTTTAAGCCTCCCCTGTCAAAAAAGGGTAGACGCCGAAGGCGGCCGGAGAGATCCCGACGAGCGTTCCCTTATGTGCCGCCACTTTCACAGAAAGGAGCCCCGTACATGCCCAGACGCTACCGCAAGCTGCGCGGGGATACCGCGTACTACCCTTTCGCGGCCCGCACCGGGTTACGCGCCCGGCAGCGCCGCCATGCGCGGCTGCTGCGCGTTCTGGGCACAGCGGCGCTGGCCCTGGCGGCGGTGCTGCTGGTGCGGCAGACTGTGTTCCGCGGCGGCCAGCCCAACGCCCCCGCGCCGATTGCCGCCGCACAGACCACCGCCCCCGGGCAGGCCCATGTGACCGTTGCGCCGGTTGCCGCGACCCGGGACGCCCTGGCCGATACCCGCGAGGCCGATGCTGCCGCCCACACCACGCCGGAGTCTGCCGCCGCGCCCACCGTGGAAAGCACCGCCATTTTGCCGCAGTACCGCGCATTATATGAAGAGAATCCCGATCTCGTCGGCTGGCTGCGCATCGACGGCACCGACATCGATCTGCCCGTGGTGCAGACCCCCGGCGACAACGAGTATTACCTGCGGCGCGGATTCGACCGCTTTTACGCCATGGGCGGCACCCTGTTTCTGGACGAGCGGTGCTCTCTCTCCCCCGATGCGCCCGCCGACAACTGGCTGATTTACGGTCACAATATGCGTGATGGTTCGATGTTTGGCCAACTGGTGTACTACCGCGACGAGGATTTTTACAAAGCGCACCCCACCTTCACGTTTGACACCCTGTACGAGCACGCCACCTGGCAGGTCGTGGCCGCGCTGGATACAGCCCTTGGCGCAGACGAACAACCCTACTACACGTTTTTTGACGCCGCCAACAAGCTGGACTGGCAGCGCCGGGTCGAGGCCATCACGGCGCTGGCGCTGTACGACACCGGCGTCACGCCCGAATACGGCACCCAGCTGTTGACCCTTTCCACCTGCGGCGATACCCGCCCCGACACGGACACCCGCTTCGCGATTTTGGCAATGCGGGTAGGATAACCCCTTGACATTTGCCCCCAATGCAGGTATAATGTCAAAGTACCTTCACGCCGGTGTGTTGGAATTGGCAGACGAGACGGACTCAAAATCCGTTGGTGGTGACACCGTATGGGTTCGACCCCCATCACCGGCATTCCTTATACCTAAGCCTTTTAGCGGCTTAGGTATTTTTTGTGTGGCAGACAAGATTCAGGCTTGTCTGCCATTTTGTCTGCCACTTTTACCCCAAATGGCAGACAAAACGGATTTATTTTCCGTTGGTTTTGGCGGACAAGTTCGCCCAACGGAGTTTTTCTCCTAAGCGATTTTTCGTTTGGGAGATTTCTTCTTTTCGGGAAGTTCGCCAAGGTTGATTTTGCTGGCAATCATGTTCGCGGCTTCCATTTTGCTGTAGGCGTCGAGTTCGCCAAAATTGCAGCAAATCGTCGTGTAACCGGGCGGCGACCAGCACAACTTGCCGTCCTCGATGATGCCGACGCCGCAGAGGGCCAGCAGCGATTGCGCGGCGTGCCGCACGGTTTGGGAGAGCAGGTCTTTGATTTTGGCTGCGATATAATGAACGGGGCTGTTGCACATTCCCCAAAAAAGAAAGACCGAAGTAAAAGCCAAAAAAGGGCTTTACAACTTCGGTCTTTTGCTTTAAGTTAACAGTTGTGAAAAAAGAAACTCAAAAGCAAGAACAGCATATCGAAATTTTGGAAAAAGGTCAACAGTTAAAATTTCGGATGCCAACAGAAATAAGAATATCGAAACACAACGCGCTCTATCAGGCAAGCATCCAGCTTGAGGAACTGTATGGTTTAGAATTTTCCGCCCGAGCTTCCGCCGAAGCCGTCGCTGTCGGTACTCGAGCCGCTCGAACTGTCGTCCTTGACCTTGACGGGGTCGTATTTTTCAGTCTCGGTGGTGTGGGTGTAGGTGTCCTCCACCACGGACAGCGCCAGACCCTCGGCGGGCATGTAGGCGTTGGCATGGGTCTGCTCGTTGGCGGTCTTCATCTGCGCATAGAAGATGCCGCAGACAATACACGCTACAGCCAGCGGAATGACAAACACAAACACCCACTTGATCCAACCCTTGGCGGGGTCGTTGCCGCTGTCCAGCGGTGCACCCTTTTCGGCATAGAAATCCAGCGTGTCAGCGCACATTTCTATGTAGGTGTCGGAGGCCTTGTAATACGATCCGTCCGAGAGCATCGGCACGATCTTATCCTCGATCTGTGCAATGCGGTAGTCGGTAAAGGCGGTCACACCGCCGCCGTAGGTGATGGTAACATAATCACGGGAATCCAGCGCAATCAGGAACAGGATGCCGCTTTTGCCGTCGCCGTAGCCAAGGTCATAGTTGCGGTACCAGTCCTTGGCAAACTCGCGCACGTTCTGCCCGCCGATGTCAGACACCGTCAGCAGGTAGACGTTGACACCGTGTCCGGCACTGGCGTCCTGTGCCTTTTGTTCCAATTCAGCGGTCGCTTCGGGTTTGAACAGCTCGTAGGTGTCCATCACCAGCGGCATTTCGGCAAACGCCGGTACGGCGCAGAGCAAGCACAGCACCAGTGCCGTAAGCAGAGAAAACAGTTTCTTTTTCATACTCTGTTTCCCCCTTTCAAAGCAGGAATGCAAGCAGGATCATCAGCGGAACACTGATGCCCGCGAACCAGGCGGCTACCTTTCGCTTATCAACTGGCAGATCGCCGACCAGCTTGCCAGTCTGCCCATTCATAGCGAACAGATAGTCCTTGCCCTGCCACTTGGTGTGCAGCATCCAGACGGGCAGCAGCGCGTAGTGCTTGGCGGTGTAATCAATGCTGATGTTCTCGCTCAGGGTGCTTACACTGTTGTAGCCGGTAATGCTGGCCGAAAGCTCGCTGCTGACCGAATTCTGCATACGGCTGTGGGCGCGGGCCTGGCAGGTGTCGGCGTCCTCGTCGTATTTGTCGGCCATATAGCCCGGCAGGAATGCTGTCGAGAAGGGCTGGAAGGCGCGGTAGTCATACGGCTCAATGGCGTCCATGTGGCCGTTGGGCATCTTGGTCGAGCCGTCCACCGGAACGCCCATGAACTGCGTGGTACCGGCGCGGCGGACATCATAGTGCTTGGTCGTGGTGATGACGTAATCGCCGCTGCGGTGGCTGGAGCTGGTCGTGGCTTCATATAGGCCCGAGCCGGAGGCGTTGGCATCGAACAGCCAGAACGGGACATACACGCCCTTGATCTCCTCGATATGGTTCTGCGAGGAGAAGGCATTGGGCAGGAACCGCTTCCCGCGATAGTATTTTTTCAGCGCGGCCTTGGCAGCGTTCTTATCCAGCACAAACGGCAGGACAAGCTCAGGCCGCTGCATGCCGCTGAACTGCCCCGCAATGACCGTTGGGTTGCCGCAGTACGGGCAGCTTGTCGCGGCGGTCGTCTCGTCACAGATCAGTTCTGCGCCGCAGGACGGGCAGGAATAGCTGCGCAGCCCGGCGGCCTCGTTTTCGCTCCAGACGGAGTCGGGCGGCGGTGCCTGTTTACTCTGTGCCGCGGTTTCGGCAGCGGCTTCTTTTTCAGCATAGAGCGCTTCGATCTCAGCAGTATCGTAGCTGCTGCCGCAGAAGTCACACACCAGCTTTCCGCTGGCACCGTCAAAGTGAAGCGGACCGGTACAGGCAGGGCATTGGTAGTTGGTAAGCTGCGTTGCCATTATGCGTCACCTCTCTTTCCTTCGGTTTGCAGCTGCCCTGCCAGATCCTCCAAAAAATCACGCAGGGCGCTGCGCGTATTGCCATCGGCATCCAGATAACGGTAGATGATCTCGTCATCCGGGGCTTTGTAAATCAGGCAAACGCTATCTAACGTTTCATCGGTAATAAATAAGCCGGGAGAATTTTTCTTTTCGTCCGGCAGGTTTTCCAGCCCCAGCTTTTCTGCCAGAGCCAGGGCTTCTTGCCAATGGGTGTCCTCAACAGGGATATTTTCCAGCTCCACCCATTCATCATCCTTGTAATTACAGCTGAAAAGGCAGCCGTCAGCCGGGTCGTTTCTTATGCTGAACCCATAGGTGTCGTCATAGCACATACCGGAATAACTGATGCTGATACCGGTCAGTGTGCCGGGCGGTGCTTTTTTACAGCCGGACATTGTCAGAAAAGCGGCTGCGGCGCAAAGCACCGCAGCAATTTTTTTGCGCATCACTGGCCAAACGGCTTACCGCACTCCGGGCAGAACTTGGGCGGATGGGCCGGGTCAACCGGGGTCCAACCACACTGGCTGCACTTGGCGGGGGCCGGTGCTGGCTTGGGGTTGCCGCAGTTGCAGCAGAACTTACCGGTGTTGGAGGTGCCGCAGCTGCATACCCAGCTGCCGGCTGCGGGTGCCGGGGCAGGCTTGGGGCTGCCGCAGTTGGCGCAGAATTTGCCGGTGTTGCCGGTCTGGCCGCAGCTGCAGGTCCAGCCTGCGGGAGCGGCTGCCGGGGCCGGGGCGGGCTGTGCGGCGGCCTGCTGCTGGGCGCCCATCTGGTACAGGTTCTGGGCGTTCATACCGCCCGCCGCACCGGCCATATTCATGCCCATAAAGGCCATGGCGGGGCCTGCGCCCTGATTGCCGGCTGCGGTCTGCATGGCGCTGGCCTGTGCGCCGACAAGATGCGCAGCGGCGCGGGTCGGGTCCATAAAGGCTGCGTTGCGCTGCATTTCCTTGAGCATCTGCTCGTCTTCCTCGCTGGCCTTCACGCTGGAAACACCGAAGGATACGATCTCAATGCCGCGCAGCTTGCCCCACTTGGCAGAGAGCACTTCGTTGAGGGCCTCGGCAAGCTCCATCGTATGGCCGGGCAGTGCGGAATAGCGGATGCCCATATCGCTGATCTTGGCAAAGGCGGGCTGCAGGGCGGTCATCAGCTCGGATTTCAGCTGCCCGTCGATTTCATCGCGGGTGTAGCCTTCTTCCACATTGCCGCAGACATTGGTGTAGAACAAAATGGGGTTGGTGATGCGGTAGCTGTACTCACCGAAGCAGCGGATGGCAATGTCGATGTCGATGCCGGCGCGCTGATCCACCACGCGGAAGGGCACCGGGCTGGGCGTGCCGTATTTGTTGCCCACCAGCTCCTTGGTGTTGAAGTAGTAGATGCGCTGATCCATCGGGGCCTCGCCGCCGAAGGTAAAGCGCTTGCCGATGTTCTGGAACACTGCGCCGATCGAGTCGGACAGGTCGCCGCTGAAGAGCGAGGGGGCGCTGCCGGTATCGTAGGTGTACTCACCCGGCTCGGCGCACATATCCACGACCTTGCCCTGCTCGACGATCATGGCACACTGGCCGTCGGCAACGGCCACGATCGAGCCGTTTGTAATGATGTTGTCGCTGCCCTTTGTGTTGGCGCTGCGTCCGCTCTGGCGTTTCCAGCCGCGGGTAGCCAACAGGTCAGCCGGCATGGCTTCACAATAAAAGTATTCCTTCCACTGGTCGGCCATAACGCCGCCAGCAGCGCCCATTGCAGCTCTGATAAGTCCCATAATGATCCTCCTATATCAGGGGCGGGCAGGGCCCGCCCCATTTTGTACAGATAAATCCGTTCGTTATTTGTTGGCCAAGGCGGCCTTGTACTCCTCATAGCGGGGCGGCAGCTCTTCGAGCTCCTCGTTCCACTCGGTGCCGTCCAGCCTCATGTAGAAGCTGACCGCACAGGCCGTACCGTCCTCGCCCTCGTAGTCATACATGAACAGCGAGATGCTGTCGTTATACGGGTACAGGTTGAACTTATACGCATCGCTCTCGGTTATGTTCTGGTCAAGCACCCAGTCGTAGCCGTCCAGGATAGGCTCGATATGGTCATCATAGACATTGACCCACATCGTGATGACCGGGTCATCGGGCATACCGTCACGGTAAACCTCAAAGTAGTGGCTGCCGTCCTCGCTCTCACCGATGTAGCCCCAGCAATCGTAGGTGTCGGTGTCAAAGTAGTCGCGGTTCGGTACATTCTTGTAGTTTTCCATCCGGAACCAGCCGTACCAGTTGGTGTTGCCCAAATCAGCGTAGGTGTTGCCGTCGTCGTAGGTGTAGGGCGGGTCAGGCTCATCCGGGCCGTCGGTGCTGTCGATCAAGCCGTCGCCGTCATATTCGTCATCGCCGCCGTCCAGCAAATCGGGGTCAACTTCAGGCTTGGTGTCGCTGCGCTTAAAGACCATGGTCATACCGTCATACTCAATGGTCAGCAGGTCACCCTCGCGGGTGTAGGTCATGGCCGGGGTATCGGGGTCGGTCAGCGCGTAGAAGCTGCCGTCCTTCCATTGGAAGGTGACAAAATCCTCCATGTAGGTTTCGCCGGTGCCGTCCGCACGCAGCTCAATGTAGAAGTCCTCCATATCGACGAGGGCAAGCTCCTCCTTGGAGAGGGTGTACTCGCTGTCGGAGGCGGATTCCAGCACATAGATGCCCACATCGGTATCGCTGCCTGCGGTGGTGCCCTGGGTCATGTTGTCACCGTCCAGAGGCTGCTGCATGGTGCCGCCAGACTTGACGAAGTAGAGCGTCACGCCCTGTCCCTGCACATCGTTCAGGGTCAGGATTTCGTCTTGCAGGGTGCCGGTGCAGCTCAGGCCGCCGCAATCCAGCTGGAAGACCCCGCCGTTCAGCGTCCACTTGCCATAGGACTTGGTGCCGTCCACCGTTACAACGCACTTGCCCTTGTCATTTAGGTCCATCAGGAACCCGCTGCCGAAAGCATCCTCGACCTGCGTCACGGAGCCACCAACCTCGGCGTAGGCTGCTTCCCAGGTGCCCTGATTCGGGTCACTGGCGTTCGGCTTGCCGGTGCGGATGGAGCCGCTGATCATTGTTACGATGATCATAAGCAGGAATATCACCGGGATGGCGATCAGGATCATCCGCTTGGGGGACATTGGTGCGCGGGGGCGCTTGGGCTTGCCGCCGGGGGCCACATTGCCGTAAGGGTTGCCGCCCGTGCCGCCGGGTGGCGGCGGCGTGACAGGCGGTGCGGACGGGGGCGTTTTCCCGGCGTAAAGCGGTGCGCCTGCGCCGGTCTGCGGCGGTGTGCCGGGCGCATTGCCTGCGTAAGGATTCGCTGCGTTCGTCTGGGGCTGCGGGGCGGCAGGTGCGCCGCCTGCATAGGGATTGCCGCCGCTTGCCTGCGGCTGCGGGGGCGTCTGTACAGGCTGCGGGGGTTGCGGCACAGCCTGGGTAGGCTGAACCGGGGGCTGGGGCACAGCTGCGGGCTGTGCGGCGGGCTGCGGTACGGATACTTTTGCACCGCAATTCTCGCAGAATTTAGTACCGGGCTTTAACTCGGCACCACATTGCGTACA
>OBIU01000231.1_pt1 | contig 28996 bp, 42 predicted proteins | sample 1519871 | NCBI WGS metagenome assembly OBIU01 (sample SAMN04209229, study PRJEB22552) | human gut metagenome | biome: gut; material: feces | host: Homo sapiens | place: USA: Oklahoma
GATTGGATAGATTCCTCCGTTGCCATTGCTTTTCCCAAACGGCAGGGTTACGGAATCCCACAGCTGGCTCATCGGAGGCAACTGCTTGACAAGCATGACAGGAGTTCCAGCGGTGATGCCACTGATCGGGATACGGGCGATCGGAATCCATACGGTGCCGGAATTGTTCAGGATACTACCCGACGGTACCGTGGGGTCAGCCGCCGTGCCACTGGTGGCGGTGCCCTTCAGCACCGCGAGCGCGATCGTTTCGATGTTGTTCGAGTCTCGCGTGTATTTCACGCAGATTAGGTCGTTGCGGTTCCGTCCTGTGACTCCGCTTTCGATGGTGACGGTTTCCGCCGCGGTGACGCGTGCGTATCGTCCTTCGATCACAAGGTTGAGGACCGGGATGAGCGCTTTGTTTGCTGACTGCATGGTCACGGCGGGGAATTTGCCGTCGCTGCCTTGCAGCAGGTAGTTGCCGTTTCCGACCAGTCCGGCCTGCATGGCTCCTTGGTCGCTGGATGTGATGTGCGGAGCGCCGGCCTTGCCGGTGATGAGATTCATGGTCATGGTCATTCCTTCCTATCTGTTGTGTTGTTGAGGTATGCGGCGTAGGCGGCGTCCTGCGTGGCTGCCAGCGCTTTGAACGTCTGCCAGCATGCGGTACAGACGAGCGCGCCCTGTGCGACTCCGTCGACGGTGGTGTGGGTGATGTCGTGCCAGTCGCTGGAGGTGCGTGGGTCACCGTCGGCGAGGTATGCGGAGGCGTGGCATCGGTCGCAGGTGTATCTGGTGATGTTCGTGGTTCGTGCCATTGATGTTCCTTTCTCTTTCAGGCTGTGCGCTGGTAGATGTGTCCCGGAAGCGTCGTGCCGCATTCCTTCCAAGTGCCTCCGTAGGTTGTTCCCGGATTAGCCGTGGAAGTGGTCCAGTAAAGGGAGCCCACGGGGTGGGCGGCGATGAATGCCTGGCTCACGCTCATGCCGTTGTCTCCCTTGTCACCCTTCGGCCCTTGGGGCACGATGTAGCTACCGACGCCTTTGACAGTCACATCGCTACCGTTGATGGCGGTGACCTGCCAGAACCCAAGTTCAAGACCATCTGTGCGTTGATATTGGTCAAAAATGGTGTCTCCGACCTGCAGGTTTCCATTTGGCTGAATACCAGATAGGGCAATTTTTCTCACTTCTCCGCCCCCACCCGAACCGTTGATGTCGCCATTGAATTTCCGTAGGCTCAGTCCTCGTGGCCCAGTGGCTCCCGTTGAACCCTTCGCCCCGGTGGCGCCGGTCGCTCCGGTGGCCCCGGTCGGGCCTTGCGGTCCTTGCACTCCCTGCTTGCCTTGCGGTCCGGTATCGCCCTTGGGGCCTTTGACATTGCCAAGCAGAATCTTCGTCATGCGTGCTCCTTATTTTCCGTCGTTGATCGTGTAGTACAGGTCGCCCGTCGTCGGATCGTAGGAGACGGGAGCCTCTAACACGGTGGCCGTGTCCGCGTATACGGCGTACAGGTCCCCGTTCGGATCGACCTGGAGCGTGAAGAATCCTGATGCGGGTGCCGTCACGCCGCTGGCGCCCTGCGGACCGGACGGCCCCTGTGGACCCTGCAGTCCCTGAACGCCCTGCGCTCCTTGCTTGCCTTGCGGGCCGGTGGCCCCGGTAGCTCCCAGTAGAACCGGTGGGGCCAATGGGACCGGCCGGACCAGTAGGCCCGGTGGGACCTGCTGGCCCGGCCGGCCCGATATCCCCTTTGTCTCCCTTGTCACCCTTCAGACCTTCAGGGCCTTGCGGACCAGTAGGCCCGGCGGCTCCAGCGGCTCCTTTGGGGCCTTGCGCACCGATGATGGATTGACGGGAAATCGTCTTTCCCGTGAATAGGCTGCCGGACTGTGAAACGCACTGCCAGACGATGCTGTATTTTCCGCCACCTGACAATGCGGTCGAATATTCGTTGGCGAGTGGTGTTCGGTTCAACCATTCGCTCACGTTCCCCGTGAAAGTGGATCCCACCGGATATTCGCCGACGAGGGATTTCTTCATCACGAGCGCCGGAAGGCCGACGTCGCCTTTAGCTCCCTGAACGCCCTGCGCTCCTTGCTCCCCTTGCGGACCCTGGTCGCCTTTCGGAAGCCCCAAATTCAAGGTTTTGTCGCTGCCGGCGCCCGTGAGCGACGCGCTTGCCTGTGCACCGGGGGCGAGCGTGTCCACCGAACCGATTTTCAGGCCGGTGATGTAGTCGCCTTTCGGCTGTTTACCCGACAATGCGTTGTTAAGCGAGTCGATGTCGTTTCTGGTCACGTCGGCACTGAACGTCCAGGCGTCGAGTTTGAGGCCGGCTCCAGCGTAATAGGCGTGGCCACCATCCCCGATGGAGGATTCTCCGCTGTTGCCGCCGGCGCTGGCACCTCCGGATTCGTAGGTGACGGTGAGCACGCCTCCCGAAACCTTGACGATCTTCTTGGAGATCTCGGCAGTGACGACGAGGCCCGTGTTGTTGTCACGACCTGTGACCAGGTCGCCAACGTCCGCGTCGATGCCGTCAGGAATGTCCACATCGATGGTGCTGGCATTCCGAAGTTCCTGGAATTTCTGCCTGCCCTTGTCCTCGAGCTCGTCGGCTTCGGCGTTGGACAACTCGTATGTGGCGGTGCGTTCGTCAAGCCCTTTGAGTGTCTGCGTGTGGCTGAACGTGCCGTTCGCGTCGGCGTACCAGTGGATGACGGTACGGTCCTTGAGTTCGCCCTTGCCCAGACAGATGAGATGGTTGATCGGGTGCGCCGCCTGTTTGACGGTGAAGTCGATGAGGTCCGAGTCGATGCTGTCGCCGATCGTGCGGACAGGCATGGCGCTCATGGCCACCTTGTCGCCGTCATTACGCAACCGGAGTTTGAGTCCGCTTGCCCTGAGCATCTTGACCAGACCGCTGTACAGGTCCACGTACCGGTCGAACTGGCAGGTGGTCTTGTGGTCGGCGCTTTCGTCGGTGACGGTGAACAGGCCTTGCAATCCCGCACGGCTGACGAGCGTGCGCATGATGACGGGAATCGTGCCGGACAGGGTGAGGTAATCGTTGTTCCTGTCCGGTTCGATGATCTTCGAAGCGAGCACTCCATGCCAGTCGCGGCCATGCCATGTGACGGTGGACAGGCCTCCGTCCACGTCGACATCCGTGTCGTCGATGATGCCGCCGTACTCGGTGCCGTCGATCATGATGCGGCTCCCCGCCTTGAGCGCGGCGTCTTCGACCTGCAGGTCGAAGTCGTTCTCCCCGCTACCGAACGCGAGGTCGAGCGTGTATGAAGCGTGGCTCGCCACGGGTTTGCCTGTGGCGTCGGTGACGATCAGGTCCATGGCGGTTCGCTCCTTTCCTCGCAGACCGTCAAGTCGAATTGGAATCCTCCCGGCCAGCTGATCGGCTGTGTTCCGGGCGCGAGCGGTTGGAACACGTACCGGCCGGAATCCTTGCCCGACCCTCGCACGGCCTGCGCGAAGCAGTTTGTGGCGAGACCTGTGCCGCTGACCATGGTGACGGTCCTGACATCGCCGGTGCCGTCGATTTCCAGACGCGAGCCGGATGGCACGGTCACGTCGACCTCGTACCGGTTGTTTCCGATGATGACGTACGGTTGCGCGCATGGTCCGAATATCGTGAGCTTGACCGGCTGCGGGATGGACGTGTCGTTGACGATCTCGGCACCCAATGCCATGCCGGCGAAATCATGCGGATAATCATATGGATAGTCAAGGTCGGCGGTTCCGGAATCGTATCGCGGCGTGAAATGCGTCATGGTCGGACGGCGCCACACGCCATCGGCCAGCACGATGGTCAACTGCGTCTCGACCATCGTGGGCGTGATGGATTGCGGTTCGCTTTTCGTGATCCACGCTTTGGCTTCCCATTCGCCGTCGGCCACGAGCGTGCCCGGGTTCCCGGATGCCATGTCGGCGTCCGCGAGGCGGCGCAGTAGGTCGAGCGTGGCTGGAGAATCGTGGATCTTCACGGTGACTGTCGCCTCGCGCGCCTTGCGGGTGATGCCCATCATGCCACGTGAGGCGAGGCTGTAGTCCCAGACGCGGGCTCGCAGTCCCGTGAGCGTCTCGCCGTACAGCGGCCCCTCGAAGCAGATGCGCTCACCTGTGGCCGCGCACACGTATTCAAGCGATTGCACTTCTCACCTTCCTTGCGAAGTCGCGGTCCCCTATCGTCGGCGTACACCTGGCGATGATCGATCCGAGGTCGTCGTGCAGCGATTCGACGGCCGCAATGAGTTCCCGCAGATCGCCGTCGCCGGCATTGGCGCCGGTGCCGGCCGTGACGTTCAGCCTGCCGGTCTTCGACCAGTCCGCGTCGGAGAGGCTCATCGTGGAGACGAGCGAATCCATGGAACGGCTGACCACATGCGCGGAATCGTCGATGCCCAATGCCATGCCACGTCCGACCATCACGCCGACCTCGTCGCGGAACACACGCGACGGGGAATGGATGCCCAAAGCGTTCTTGGCCTTGTCCACCAAGCCCGACAACGCGTTGGTGATGCTGGAATACAACGAGCCGACCATTCCTGTGATGCCGTTGATCAATCCCTGGATGATGTTGCGTCCCGCGCTGACGAGCCAGCTTCCCGCGCCGGACACCGCGCTCCGGACGGTTCCGCCGATCCCGCTCACGACGCTCCCGACACGGCCAACCATGTTGCTTACGGTGCCGACGATGCCGCCCCAGACGCTCGACACAATGCTTCCGACGCCATTCCACAACGCGGCCCACACGCTCCGGATGGTCGAGCATGCGGCGGATACCACTCCGCTGACCATGCCGATGCCGGCGGAGACGACACCTTGGATGCCGCCCCACACTGCCGACGCGATGCCCTGGATGGCCGACCACGCGGCGCTCCAGTTCCCGTTGACGACCGCGAGCGCCAGTTGGATGATGCCTTGGATGACGGTGAGTGCGGTGCTGATGATTGTGGTGATGATGGTCCATGCGCCTTGTACGACGGTGGTTATGGTGTTCCAGAGTCCGTTCCAGACCGTGCTGATGATGGTGGCGGCGGTTTGGAAGATGGTTTGGATGTTCTGTATTCCGGCTTGCAGGAGTGGTGTGATGGTGGCGGTGAATGTTTGGATGCCGGTGATGATCGCGGTGAGTGCGATCATGATGATGGGGCCGATCGTGTTCCAGACGTTTTGGAGGACGGTGGTGATGAGTGTCCATCCGGTTTGCCAGATTTGCTGGATTTGGCTCATGGTCTGGGTGATGAATATGGCGATGGTTTGCAGGATTGGCTGGCATGCGGTGCTGATCTGGTTCCAGATTCCCATGAACCATGTGGCGAAGCTGTTCCAGAGTTGTTTGCCGGTTTCGGTTTGGGTGAAGAACCATGTCAGTGCGGCGACGACCGCGCCGATGGCTATGACAAGCATGCCGATCGGATTCGCATCCAAGGCAGCGCTGAATGCCAATTGCACGGCGGTAGCAGCCTTGGTCACCGAGCTCCATGCCGATTGGGCGGCCTTGACGATATTGAACGAGCCGGCGAGTTGCTTCAGGCCGCCCGCCGCGCTTCCCACGTCGGATAATTTGCCGATCAGATCGAACGCGGCCGTGGCGGTCTTCTCCACACCGGAGGCGGTCGCGGAGATGGCCTTCAGTCCGCCGGAAACCGTTTTCAGTCCGGCCGATACGATGTCCCAGCCCTTGACCGCGAGCAATGCGATGGTGATGGCCTTCAACGCGCCGGACACCAGCGCGCCGTTCTGCTGCGCCCACTGCCCGACCGACTGCAGCCAGCCGCCCACGGTCATGAGCGCGCCGGTGAGCGTGTCGAGGACCGCCGCGAACCGCTGTGCCGCCAATCCCGCCGTCTGCCCGGAGTTGTCGAAGCCGAGCGCCTGCGATGCGGCCGAGACGAGCGCCGTGGCCACCGATGCAAGTCCGGTGGCGAGGTTCGCCAGCGCATGCAGGAAGGGCTGGAGAGCACCTGTCTCGATGAACGTGTTGACGAACGTCTTCGCCCATCCCGCGGCGTTGGCCAGGGACTGCGCGGCCGATGCGAGCAGATTCCCGAGCGCGGAGACGATGCCGCCGAATCTCGAGGAGGCCTCGCCGCCGAGGTTCAGTTTGGAGGTCAGCGAGACCATCGCGGCAGCCAGGCCTGACAGCTGCGCCCTGAGGCTCGTGACCGATGCCATGAGCATCTGGATCCCCGGCAGGTTCCGGACGAACGTGGAGAATGAGGCGAGCTTCGCCTGCGCTGTGGGGATTGCCTGCTCCAATCCCTTCTGCAATCCGGCGCCGACTTTCTCCAGCGTCGGTTTCACGGCGGCGGTGAACGAGTCGATGAGCGGTATGGCCTGGTTGAACAGGCCTCGCAGGCCGTTGAGGACCGGCGTGGCCGCGGTCTCGCCGAGTCGGCTCAACGCGGCCTTCACGTTGGCCAGGGCGCCGGCGAACGTGGTGCCGGCGCTCTGGGCGGCGCCGCCCAATCCTTCCTGCATGGCGTCGGCGAAGGTCTGGAAGTCGATCTTGCCGTCCGAGACCATGTCGGACACTTCGGCGCTGGTCTTGTTCAGATGCTTGCCGAGCATCTGGAGGACAGGGATGCCGCTCGACATGAGCTGGAGCATGTCGTCGCCCTGGAGTTTTCCTCGCGCGGCGACCGATCCGAAGATCGTGCCGATGTCGGTGAGGCTTCTGCCGCTGATCTGCGCGGTGTCGGCCACGGTCTTGAGGACCTTGGTGAGCTGGTCGCCTTCCTTGATGCCGGAGGCGGACAGGCTGGCCGCCACGGTCGCGGCGTCGCCCAGTCCGAACGCGGTGCCTTTGACGGAGGCGAGCGCGTCGTTCATGATTTCGGTGACGCTGGCGCTGTCGTGGCCGAGGCCTTTGAGTTTGGCTTGCGCGTTCTCGATGTTGAGGGCGCGGGTGAAGCCGCCTTTGGCGGCCAATGCGGTGATGCCGCCGGCGAGGGTGACGATCGCGCCTGTGCCGACCTTGCCGATTTTGCCGAATGCTCCGCCGATTTTCGAGATGAGGGTGTTGGAGCTTTTCTTGGAGGCTTTGTTGACGGCGTCGCCGATGTCGCCTTCGATGCTTTTGCCGAATCCTTTGCCGGATGGTTCGACGTGGACGTATGCGACGCCTATGTCCTGTGCTGCCATCGTGTTTCCTTATTCGTAGGTTGGGATTCCGATGGCGGTCGGAGTCAGAGGTCGTCGTTGATGTGGAAGTAGGCTTTGAGCCGTTCCCTGTCCTCGCGTTGACGGCGGGTGAGGTTGTGCGTCGGGGTTGGCGGGCGGAGCGGGTCGTGCTCGTGGTCGAACCATGGGCGTTTGCGTTGTCCGGACAGCGTCCAGACCGCCTGTTCGGCTCCGTCGGGCGCGTAGACGGCGTTCTGCAACGCCATCCACGAGTGGCTCGTATGGTCTTTGAGGATTTCGCGGGTCAACGCCCAGGCGAGTCCCCAATCGACTCGTGGACGTTGGCCTTCAACCCATTCCCGGAAGCGTACGGGCCTGTATATCTGCCCGTACGCTCGGATCCAGTCGTAGGCTAGCGCCGCGCGGTGGTTGTTCCAGAGGTGGGCGAGGTAAACGCTTTTGGGTCCAGTCCGGATTCGTCGGCCCACGCCTTCACCGTGGCGATGAGGTAGGCCATCGGGCGTTTGGTCTTACGTAGCGCGGTCCAGAAGTTCGGCTGCGCGTTCTCGAAGTATGCGAGGAACGCGGCCATGCACGCGCTGGTCTCCTCGTCGGAGAGCGTCGGCCTGCTCTTGACCAGGAGGATGGCCTGCACGAGTTCGATGGGCAGTTCCGCGTTGTTGAGGTTCGGCAGGTCGAGTTTCGCTCCGGCGACCTCGAGGTGCACGTCGGGCTTGAGCTCCTCCGCGTCGGTAAGGTCCACGTCCACGACATGGTAGGTGTTGTCGCTCATTTCGTCTCCGTTTCATGGTTATCGGCGGTTATGGGTAATGGTCCCGTGCGGCCGACCGCCATCGGCCGCACGGGAAGAATCAATGGGCTACTTGGCGTCTTCGGTGACGAGGCCCCATGCGTGGAACTGTTCGCCGTTAGTGCCCTTGAGCATCTTGAACGTCATGCTGAAGTTCATGATCTCGCTGGATTTCAGGCTCACGTCGTCGCGGTCGCTCACCTTCGCGTTGGTGCCGTACAGGAGGAAGGGGCGGTCCTGCTGGTCGAGCGCGACCAGGACGAGGATCCATTCCTTCTTCAGGCCGGCGCCCTTGATGCTGATGCCGCCGTCCGAATCGACGTCCACGTCGAAGTAGGCGGATACCACGTCCTTGCGGCCCTCCATGGCGGCGAGCTGCAGGGTCCAGTAGCCCGGATCCGTGTCGGACAGCACGATGTCGCCGTTGTGGGCCTTGTAGTCGGTGCTGTCGCCCGGTTCCGGATGCAGTACGGCGCCGTCCTCCGTGGAGTAGCCGATAGGCTTCTTGCTTGCCGGCGGGGTCCAGGCCACTCCGGTCGGAGCCACGAACGTGCTGTCGCCCTTGGGGAACAGGAACAGCGCGTAGTTCTTGATCAGGCGCACGTTGCCTGCGGTGTTGCCGCTGGACACGTACCCGTAGTCGGTCGCGCCCTGCGCGGCGACGGTGGTTTTTTCGTTGTTGTCAGACATTCGTCTGCACCTTTCCGTTCTTCGCGTGTGGCGGCACGTTGTCTTTGGTTGTGTTTCAGTTGACGGTGACCTCGAGCAGGAGCACGCCGTACGCGCTCACCAGCCTCTTGTCCTCGTCCGTCATGCGTACCGGTCCGGATTCCAGTGACGCGCTGATGAGCGGCGCGACGGTTCCGAGCCTGATGATCTCCCTTGCGATGCTGGCCCACAGGTGGGCGGCCTTGTCCCAGTCTCGCCCGTGTGGTCCTCTTTCATGCAGCGCACGCCCAGCCGCAGTCGCACGTATTGGGAGATGGGAGTGCTCATGCCCTGCATGGAGTCGGCCAATGTGGCTTCGGTGAAGGGCGGTTCGAGGTCGTTGCGTTCGATGGTGTCGAACGTCACGTCCGGGAACAGCTCCCGCAGCCTGGGCAGGAGCAGCGGCTCCGTGCGCCGCGGGGTGACGGGGATGCTCATACGCGCATCCTTCCGAGCGTGTCCTCCAACGTGCCGTGTGCCTTCTCCACGGGTGCGGGGCAGAGGATGGCCACGCCGTTGCGGTTCGCGCCGTTATGGTCGCGCACCATGCAGCGGCTGTCGGTGACGGCCTCGTTGGCGGCGTCGCGCATGCGGTCACGCAGGGTCTCGTTCTTCAATACCTGTTGGCTGAACGCCTTGCGGTTGAACACGAATCTGCATCGCTTGGCCATGGCCTATCCCTTCCGTTCGCCCACGGTGATGACGTCGCCGATGTGGCGTCCGTGGATGTTGTTCCACACTTGCGGTTTGCCTTTGACGGGCAGGAGGATGCCTCTGACTTTGATCAGGTCGGTGGTTTGGATGCCTGTCGGCTGGCTGCCGCGGATGCGGATCGTGTATTCGATGGTTTGTGGATTGGCGTTTTCCTCGGTCTGGTCGGTGGTGGAGTTTGGTTCGACCAGCGCCTGGAATGTGCCGACGGGGACGGGCTTGCCTTGGATGGGGTTGCCGTCCGTGTCGGTGGTGGGCTGGCCGCGCCAGATTTCGATGGTTTCCACTAGGACGTCTCCCCCGTTGCCATGTCGACGCTGAACGCGCGTTGCGCGTTGATGCCGAGGATGCGTTTCTCGTCGTCGCGCAGCCAGAGGTCGCCGGTGGGCGCTCCGAAACTGTATTGTTCGCTGAAGCTGCCGGTGGTCTGGTTCATCTGCGTGATGCCGCCGGGAATGTCGTACGGGTCGGCCTGCATGATCCTGCGGACGATGTCGCAGGTGATCTTCGTCAACAGTCGTGGCCGTTCGTCGAGGAGCCGCCGCCAGTTCGGGGAGCGTTCCTTGATGTAGTCGGTCACGTCCGCGAGATGCGTGTCGGCTTTCTCGAGTTCCTCGTCGGTGAGCTTGTGCCACCTCCGTTCGAGGTCGTCGGAGGTGGCGAACATGTCGGGCTCGTCCGTCATGGTCACTTCTTGTCCGGCAGTTTGACCACCCCGGCGGATACGAGGCCGGCGATGATGTCGTCGAACTGTTTCGCCAACGTGTTGAACGCGGTGACGAGTTTGTCGAATTCGTCCTTGGTCGGAGTGTCCGCCGCGGCCTCGGCGATGTTGCTGTCGACGTTGCCGATCGCTTGTTCGGGCGCGTACTGCTTAATGCCGCCGAGGGTGTCCTCGCCGGCCGCCGGCAGCTCGTAGGCGCTGGATCCGGCGGAGAAGTCCGTGCCATCCTTGTTGACAAGGCTCACCTGCGCGTCCAACGGTCCGATCGTATGCTTCTTCTTACCTGACGGATTGACCACAAGGGTCTGGATGGGGAAACTCATCGTTCACCTCATTCCGTGGCCTTGAGTACGGCGAACGCCTTCGGATCGATGATCGCGAACGCGTACATCGCCTCGGTGCGGTATGCGATCTGGTTATGGGCCTTCAGGTCCACGCCGGTCTGGTCCGGATCGCCGTAGGCGATGATCTCGCTGGTCAGATCGCGGACCATGCCCCATTTGATGAGGCTGAAATCTCCCATGAACGCGAGCACCTTCGTCGGGGTCTTGGCCAGTCGGCCGTTGACGGTTCCGGAGGTCGCGGCGGTGATGCCGTCCAGGCTGCCGGCCTGCAGGTTCAGCGGGATCTCCGGGTAGAAGCGCATGCCGGTGGAGGGGACGCGCAGCTTGCGCAGGCGGGACGCCCAGGTCTTGGACAGGGCGACACCGTTGATGTCGTAGGAGTCGTTCAGCGCGTCGGCCAAAGCGTCCACGTTGCCGATCTCATCCTCGGTGGCGATCACCTGCACGGCGGACGTGCTCAATGGGTCGAATCCGGAGAGCGCCTCACCGGTCTTGGGGTTGATCGCATGGTAGATCACGTAGTCGAGGGCGCGGCCCAGTGCGGCTGCCTGATCGGCCTGGATGCTGCGGATGATCTGCAGCTGGTTGTCCTCGTCGGCCCACTGGAGTTCGCTGGTGACGCGGGTGGTGGTCTGCACCTTGAAGCGCTTCGCCACGACGGAGTCCACGGTCTGCTCGTAGCTGCTCTTGACCGCGCCTTCGGCCACTACCTCGGCTTCGCTCTTGCCGTTGAACACGAGGTAGTCGGCGTCGGAGAAGATCTGTGGCGTGCTGGGGCTCAGGGACGCGATGGTGCTGGTGTCCTTGGCCTTGTTCACGATTTCGGTGGCCACGCTCACGGGGAGCTTGATCTGGTCTGTTTTCATCGCCATGATGGCTTGTCCTTTCGGATGGTTGGGTTATTCGCCTAGGAGCTGGTGGATGTACGAGAGTTCTTCGGCGTCCTTGTTGTTGTTCTGGTGCGATGGAGAGCCCGTCTGGTTCCTCACCTGAGGCGGCTTGGATGCCGGATGCAGCGCCGCGTGCAGGAGGTCCGCATGCGCCTCGAGTTCCTCCTTGGTTCCGCCGCGCAGCAGTTCGGCCGGAACGTCCTTGTCTTTGGCGACTTCGGACACCCATTCCGCGTGCTGCTTCTCGGCCGCGGCGTCGTCGATCTGCTTGCGCAGCGCCGCGTTCGATTCCTTGAGTTTGTCGATTTCGCTCTTTCCGGCGTTCTCCATCTCGTCGAGTTTCATGGCCTTGGACTTGAGCTCGTCGTAGTCCTTGTACTTGCCGCGCTCCTTGGCCAGTCGCTTCTCGACGATCTGGTCGACCTGTTCCTGGGTGAACGACCTCGGCTCACCGCCGTCGCCACCGTCATTGGAACCGCCCTCGTCGCCACCGCCGTCGATGAGACGGATGCGTGCCGGGAATCGGAATCTGATGGACATGCTGCTCTCCTTTGCTGTTTCCCGTGGATTCGAGTTCGACCGCGCCACGGTGCGCTGTATGGTCCTCCCACGCGATACGGCGCATGGTCGCCGCCAACCTGAATGGCTGGCCGAGTGGTGGATGCAGGATTCGCACCTGCGCGGCTGTGAAGCGCCCGAGTTACAGTCGGGTCCATTCGTCTGCTCTGGCAATCCACCGAAATCAATGGTTTTTGGTAAAATAGAAGTACCGGAGGTCCCGTGCAGACTTGAAATAATAGCCTATTCGTGCGGGAGTGCCTCCGGGTTTTTATTGCAGCTCGATTTCTCTCATCCCGTTGTTGTCCAATAGGAACAAACGTCTGATCTTGTTTTTCTTATGCAGCGCGTTATAGCGGGAAAGTTGCGTCACCAGTTTCTCCGGAGCCGAGTATCCAGTGAGATCCACAATGAATGCATCCTTCACGACACCATGCTGCTCGGCTTTGGATACCGCTTTTGAGATGTTCTTCGAAATGGATCCGTAGTCTGGGCGTTTTTGCCGAGATGACTTAACCTCGCACTCAAGGTCTTGCTCAATCCATTTCAAGTCATTCGTCGATTTGTGCCCCAAAGTATCGCGTGGAATCCATTCGTAATGCTGTCCGAGTGACTTGAAATGTTCCAGGAACACGATTTCATGCATCTCAAGGACGTCTGCGTCTACTGGGACGCCAAGCGCCTTCTGCCTTCCATCCCATCCTTTCTTGCTTAATGATTTCTCGTCGCGCATGCCGGTGAAATCATGTTCGACTTTGAAAGACGCACGTTTCTTCGGCATGATCCCGTCGCTCAATTGCTTAGGGAACTTATGACGCATAACGAATGTGACGGCATTCGCGTCGGCCGAATCCAACTTGATTCCGGCTTCCTCGGCGGAGGACTTCCAATTCTTTCCCAATGCGTTGCCGTTGATGGCTTGCACGGCCTGATCGTACATGGCTTTATACTTCGCTTGGTCATAGCCGAAGATCTTGTCCTTGCCCCAGCTGCACACGGGAATGCAACGGCATTTGCCGTTATGGAAAGAGCCGCCGAAGTCCGCGCTTTCCTCACTGGTGTATGCGAATCCTCGGCTGGCGAGCATCACGCAAAATGCACAAGGATTGGAGCCTCGTGGGACGCGTGCCCATCCAGGATGCGTCTCGTCGGCGTCGCGGTTGTTCTGCGTGGTCAATCGTACAGACCTGCTCATCATGTCGGCAATGAACTGCTGCCAGTCGTCCACCGTCTTCAGGTCGGGCCAAAGGTCTTCAACAGTCAGCCCGTTGGCGTTGCCATGCTTCAAATTAGTGTAGTTATGCCCATTCCAATCGGTTCCAGTGAAACCGCCTACCTGACGGTATAGCACTTCATATTCGTCGCAAGTAGATGAGACGTAGGGCGGCATTTTGATGCCGGCGTATTTCTGCCACAGGTTCCTGGTGTCAGTGTAGTACCTGCGTGATCGTTCGGACGCATCGCGGGTGTACCTGAGCACTATGTCTTGTCGTTCCAACGGTTTCGCGGATTCCATCGCGTCGGTGGCGTCGTCTGTCAGATTCTCAAGATCAGTCTCGTAATCCCTATGCAGTTTCTCCAGTTTCTGACGAAGCTGCGCTTTCGCCGGTTCCGGCAGATCCAGATTGTTCAGATCCATCCGTCACCTCCGAGGACGCCGCGCTTCTGTCCATGAGCTGGTCGATGCGTTGTTCCGATTTCTGCCGTTGCTGGTCGGCGCGTAGGCGGGTGATTTCCTCGCGGGTCAGGCCGAGACGTTCGAGTCCGACATCGGAGTCGGCGTAGCCGGTGATCTTGTCGGCGATCTTCGTGAACGCGTCGGCGCGCGCCGCGTCGGAGATTTCCCTTGTGGGCGCCCATACCGGATGCACGTCGCGCATGGAGTCGAGTATCGTGTTCGCGCCTTCGCGCAATGCCACGGCGATGCCCATGGCCCGTTTGAGTTCCCGTCCGAAGGCCACGTTCTGCTTGTCGGCGATGCGCGTCAACCGTCGTTCGGCGGATGCCATGGCCTCGGCGCTGGTCGGATTGTCCAACGTGATGCCCAGATAGTCGACCGGCACTCGGGTCTGCGAGGCGACGAGCATGGCCAAGGTCTTGAGCATGTCCGAATGGGGCGTCATGGACGCCTGCTGCACCTGATGCAGTTGGGGAAGCTCTCCGTTCTCGTCCGCGGTGATCGCGTTGATCGCCTGGATGAGACTCGTCCATGTGTTGCTGCTGAACGCGTCCCTGTTCGCTCCGATGAACCAGAGTTTCGGAACGGAATAGAATTCGGCCGACGCCTCCATGCGGACCACGGTGCGGAATCCGGCGTCGACGAGGCTCATGAGCGAACGGCTGATGCGGCTGTGGCCGAATGGCCGGTCCATCTGCCTGTCGTAGGCGAGCGCGACGGCAGTCGGCTGGTCGAAGTTCGTTTCGATTTTCTCCGCCCGCCATGGGGTCAGGTGGCCGGAGCATTCGTAGACCTTGCCGGGGAGCCACACGTTGAACGCGCAGATTCGTCCGTCCTTGTCGTCCTCGGTGATGGTCAATGCCGCGGCCAGACGGTGGTTGCGTCGGTCCCAGATTCCAGCGGACCAGTCGGCGGAGCGTGGGATCATGCTGATCCGGTCCGGATTCTCCGGGTCTGCGGCGATGGTCAGGAAGCTGCATGAGTGCTTGTAAGCGGATACGATCAGTTCTGACGTGGCCACGTCCAATTGGTTGTCCTCGAACAGGTCGTTGACGCCCATCGTGTCGTCGCCGGATACGCTGAACCCTTCCAGGTCGCTCAGGTCGCTCAATGATCGGACGGCCAGTTCGGGCCATCCGATCATCGCCTCGACCTTGTTTTTGATCTGGTCGGGGATGGAGATTCCGAAGTCTTTGAATCGTTCCTTGCAGTCGTAGTAGGCTCCGCGGATCAGGTTGCGTGGGTATTTCTCACGCCACACGCGCAACAGTTCGTGGATGATGGGCATGTCCTCGTCGTCGACGCCGAGGATGGTGCCGACGTTTCCGCTTGCGGTGTCGAGGTAGCTGCTGCCGGTGAATTTCGGAGCGACACTTACCGTTGTGCCGTCGGCCATGTAGAACACCATCAGAACATCACCTCCTGTCGTCTTCCCGGATGTCGTTTCGTCGTGAACGCCCCATACAGGGCGAGAGTGGTGGACACGAGCGGCGTGATGTCGACATCGCTGCCGAGCTTGTTCCAGGCGATCGCGCCGGACTGTCCCAATGGTCGCGTGGTCGCGCCCTTGACGGCGGCGGCCAGCTGCGGCTGGTATTCGTCCCGTGGATGCTTGAGCGTTCCGGCCTTGAGCATGTCGAGGAAGCGTCCGCACGCGCGGCCCATCTCCTGCATGTTCGTGACGGTGACTCTCACGTGCGCCTTCTTCAGTTCGGGCAGCAGGCTCATGGCCGGTGACTGCGCGTCGATGACCACGCTGGCGGTCTTTGGCCAGTGTTCGGCGAGCCAGTCCACGGCCCACATGGTTCCCGCCTGCCGTGCGTCCTTGATGTTCGCCATCTGGACGATGGCCGAACCGTCCGCGTATCGTAGCGCCGCTCCGATGGTCAGCACGCTCCTGTCCGGAGGCATGTCGATGCCGAAGCTCACCGTGCCACCCTCGGGCACGCCGTCGATGGCCGCGGCCTGCCACAGGTCCGGGCTGATGGCGTACGCGGTGGCGGTCTCATCCCATATGCCAAGCGCCTCACGACGGAATGAATCGTCCGACAGGTTGTTGCGCATGCGCATGATTGCCTGTTCGCTTGTACGTTTCGGATAGCTGGGATTCGCTTTAGCCCACTGTTCGCGGTCGTCCGGATCCGCGTCCTTGTCGGCGGCGAGCTCCACGTAGAGGAGGTTCCCGTCATGGTTCAGCGCGTGCATGCGTTTCTCCGTGAACGCCTCGCACTGGTCTCCCGGCTTGGGTGGATTGCCCATATACACGACCAGTGGGTTAGGACTCGTGTTCAAAACCGGAATCATATTGTCCATCGCGCGCACTGTGAGAATCTGCGCTTCGTCGAACACAGCCACGTCCACGCTGTGCAATCCTCGGCCGAAGCCGTTTTCGCGGGCGCCGAACATGATGCGGCTGCCGGACGTGAACGTGATCTCCTGTTGGCCGTTTGCTCTGCGGATGCGTTCCACGTACCGGCCGAGCACTGGATTATGCTCCATCTCGCACATGTCCGCGAATGTCTCGTCGCTGGTGCGCGTATGGTGGGCGGTCCAGATGGCTTTCAGGTTCGGTGTGAGTATCGCCTTGAGGAACAACGCGGTGCCGACGGTGAAGGTTTTGCCGATCTGCCTGCAGCTGGACAGCACGGCGCCGTCCGCGCCACACGCGTACTTGCCTTCCGCGTTCTTGGCGAACAGAAGCCACAAGAAGCCCTGCTGCCACAAGTCGAAACGGATGCCGGCCTTGCGCGCGGCTTTGTTGATTCGCGTGAACTCGCTGCCGACGATGCCTTCCGGCTGGCGGAGGACCTTGGCGATTTCAGACAATCGACGCTCCGACATCGTCCGTCACCTCGTCTTCCTCATCGTCCAGCAGGTCGGTCAGGCCTCCGCCTTGGAGTGATTCGATGCGTTCGCATACGTCGATGAGCTGGCGGCTGATCGCAGGCAGTGCGTTTGCCGGTGTGGACGTGTCATCCATGGCCTTCTGCAGTCGGTCACGGTTGGCGCGCAGCATGTCCAGCATGCTGCCGTCCATCATCCTCTCGAAGCTCCGCTGGTCGAGATCCCTTTCCGGCTTCTGTTTCGTTTCCACGGCTTTGACGGGCGGCTTACCGTTCCGGTCCTGTGCGGGCCGGTTCTTTTTCCGACGCCGATAGTCTTTCTGCCTGCATTTCGCGGAGCAATATTTCTGTTGGCTGCCCTTGCCACTTGGCCTAAATTGCTTACCGCATACTTCGCAAATCATTGCGTTTCCTTCATTCCAAAACCAGTGAGGAACCTGAGTTCTTCGCGCAATCTTGTTGCAGCAGCTTCCGCCCGTGCAAGCGTCTTGAATGGACCTCTCTTGTATGCCTTCCTATTCTTGATAACCTCAACTTGCCATGCTTTTCGATCGTTACGCCAGTAGACACCACGGATTCCGGATTTGCTGTTCTTATTACAGGAAACACGATATTCGGAATTCTCCTGAACCGTTACTGTTCTCAAATGGTCTGGATTAACGCATGAACGGTTGTGACAGATATGATCAATCACCATCCCATCTGGGATAAACATGTTATGAGTCAATGCATATGCGAAGCGATGTGCCGGAACGGACGTCTTTGCCAGACGGAATGTGCCATATCCCTTTGGGTGATGAGCACCGTTCCATTCCCAACATTTATTAGGTTCAGTGCTTCTGAAGTATTTATTAAATCGTTCTATGTCAGATGCTGACGCTTTGAAAAAGGCCATATTCCGCCTTTCATTCAACGTATGCGTAACACAATTCGTTACGCTTAAATTTCAAGAGAAATATCGGCACTGCACCCGAGGTTGCCGCAGGGTGGCACACCCGGGGTCCCCGCCCTGGTATCGGGTCAGATGCCGAACGTTCTGAACGGCATCGAACTTGGTTTGATGGTCTGCTTGCCGGCCAGCAGCGCTCGTGCATGTTCGTCTGTCTTGTCGCTCTTGAACCTGTTGCAGATGCGGTGCGTGAGCCTGCAGTTCGCGAAGCTGTATGGATCACCGCCGCGTGAGACTGGTATGAGTTCGTCTACTTCGGCGCTCATGGGATGCGGCGACTTCAACGTCTTGTCGACGGGCCGTCCGCAGATGGCGCACGTGTCGTAGGCGGCGAGCACGCGCCTGCGCAGCATGTCCCTGCGATGCCCGTTGCTCCGGCGCGGGTTACTCCTGGCACTCATCGTCGAACACCCTGCGGAACGCGATCGACGCCCGGTCGAGCAGTCGTTCGAACTTTTCGGCGTCGAACATGGCGCACTCGCCCGGCTCACCCGACAGCGGGACAGGCACGCTCATCACGGCGAGCTGCCGGTCCGCGTTGTCCGTGATCTTGAGCGTGATGGTGGGCGGCATCATGCACCTCCCTCAATATGCGAAAGCCCCGCACCAAAGGTGGGGCTGAACTTATGAGATACGTTTCTTTCGTAATTCTCCATACGCACTTGTCGTTATTTTCAGTACCCGATATATGCAGAACGCTAAATGAGTCATTAGCCATACAACAATCGCTGAAACTACTTTTTTCCCTATATCAGGTAATTGACCATATATCCCAAGGGAAGACCCCATAGAGGTCAATATAGTTATTCCGAGAGCAAGAGCCGACGAGTATACGACGCTGAAGAACATGTCATCCACGAGTCGTGTAAGTTTTAAATTCTCAGCTTGAATTTCTCCATTTTTCACGCGTTCTCGCAAATTTTGATTATATGTCATTCTAAGTTCAAATACGAAGATAGCGTGTGCGAACAATAAACCTCCGAGGACACCTAAAGCCGATACGATAATATCGGCGTTTACCGCAAACCGTCCAAAACAAAAATCCAATATTGCGACAATCGTCGGACACAATAATTCCCGCAATACGTATTTCCACGCAATATTTCGACCATCGTCCGATTCACGAATCTTCGGAGCCAATGTATCCATGTAGTGATAGAGGATGCCGTTATGATTCAAGTTCATATCTATCACCATTTTGCGGATTTACCTGTTCAAATAATGTATTCCAGTCAATAACTTCTGAGTCCGGTATCTCTTCATGCATCTCTCCACTGTCCCATCCAGTTTCAAGACGAATCTGTTCATCATGATATTTGCGAAAGATAGAATCAGAAAGTACACGCCTTAGTTGTCCGTTATCCAAACGTGGCTCACCGTCTCCGGTAATAACCTCACGAATTTTCGGACTCTTCTCATTGCCGATTGTGAACGTCTTTTTTGCGACCATCGATTCCCGCAGCCTCGACCAGGACTCCTTGTTTGGGAATGGATTCATTATTCAATGACGGAATTGTCAGCATCCCTTCCCTTCCCATATTCTTTTTCCTCAGCGCCCGCCAGAATCTCGGATTAAGCACAGAGACACCCTTCGGAGGCAGAACAACCAATGCCATGCGGCCATACATCGTTTCCTTGGGATCATCGTCCAATCCGTTATCGACTGTCAGCTGTTGGTCGGTGCTGCTAATGGGAATTTTCATCGAAACAAGGCTACTTGAATCCAGCCACGCTTCCTTTTCGAGAATCCCATCGATTTTCGCGACCAATCCCGGGATAAAAGCACGTAAGCATTTCGCGAAATAGTCAATCACAAATTTTCCGTTAATGGAATTCATGTGTTCGACGGCAAAGATCGCCATCTTCACATCATCGCCTCTAGGGCAGCAAAAAACTATTCTGACTGTTTTCACGGCGGCTTCGTCGGGATTGATGTCTCTAACAACGTTGCCACGAAGTATGTCCAGCAATTGGCCACTTTCACCGTACTGACCGGACAACACATCAATCAGCACAAGCCGTCCATGGACTTCGTAATCGCTTACGGAATATATTCGTTCCCGTCTCTCATCTTTGAGAATGGTACCCTTGACGTGTTCTAAATAGGAACATAGATATGCTAAGACACTGTATCCGCCCCCGACATCCAGAACGTCGCGAGGAATATCTGGATTCTTTTTCCGCGTTTTTACAGTAAAGGCGTAGTAGTCAACAGTACTTCTGACCATCCATGCTCCCCAGCTTGAACGATATCGGTGTAGTTTGCGGTTGTTACCACAGATTCTACACGCGGCCGGGGATCATGGCGCTTCGGGTGCTGGGGATTACCCGGAGCGTCATGGAGCGGATGGCGCAGGATTCGCACCTGCGGACCCGTCAAGGTCTCCCGCTTAGCGAGCGGGTGCATTCGGCTGCTCCGCCAACCATCCCGGATATGAATCGAGGGCCTGAACGTGATTCACTGGCATGATTCAGACCCTCTAATCCACTGACAATTTTGCGTTGCACTTTCGATTTTGTCAAATCGAGTCGCGTCGCATGACCTGTCCATGCACGTCGGAAAGCCTGTACAACGGCTGCCCCTTCACGTTTTCACCAACCGGTTGGAGCCTGCCGCGCTTGCGCCATGAGCGAATCGTGTTCGCGTTGCACTGGAATCCGCATTCGCGCAGCAGTTCCGCACACTCCCCCGCCGTGAACGCCCTGCCCGATTCGATGCACTCCCGCAGGAAACCCAATCGCACATCGACCACGCGATAAGCGTTGCCGCACACCGGACAATCAACGCTCACCGCGCCGACCTCCGCACTCAGCTCCACTCCGCACAGAGGATTCAGGCACCTGCCGATGCCGTGCCTGGATGGTGGCACGTCGATGATGGCCAGCGTCTTGCGCACCAACCGCTCCCAGTCATGCCAAATCAAACCAATGTCCGGCAGTCGGGTCAACCGCTGGCAAGACCAGCATGCCTTGAGCATGTCAGCGACTGGCGGGACCGCGATGCTTGTGGCCCATGGCATGGCCGGCGGCGCATACAATCGACACCACAACGCCGTCACCGCATCCTCGATCTCCTGCAGATGGTCAACGACCGAGAGTCTGATCGGCGTGGGCGCGGACGGCAGGTTGACACGTCCAGGCTGGTGGCCTCCGTAATGCGCCGTCGAATCCAGAAACTCGCGCAAGGCATGGATCCAGATGGGATAGTCGTGGATCCATCCCCTCAAAGTGTTCTCGCACTTGTCGCACATCGTGGCTTGAATACGGCACTCCCCGCCGCACACTTGGCACATGCCGGCGAGCGCTGGATTGTTTTGGTTGGTTTGTGTTGGTTGGGATTCGTTGGTTGGTTCGTTCATTTGTTCGATTCCCTCCGGCGGTGTAGTCTGGTTTGTGGTGATGCCAGGAGCCCGGCCGGAAGGTCGGGTTTCTTGTTATTCGCGGGTGTGTTGGATGATCGCTTTGATTTCCTCTTTGGAGACTTGGGGCACCAGTGGTGCGATCTCATCGAGGCTGTATCCGGCCTGATGCCATTTGACGATCATGTCTATGAGGACTTTCTTCACTTTCATTTCGTTTCCTTCTTGTTTTTTACGCATTCCGGGCAGAGGCTCTTCTTGAAATCGTCTGCATTTACCTGCCATCCCTCGTATTCGAGCCGGTGCAGCGGTCCGACGTCCCACTTGCGGCATTCGCGGCATGCGAGATGGCGGTGGTTCGGACAGAGGCTGTCGCATGGATAATCTCGGTCGATGTGCCATCCCGCGGCTTCCAGTTCGTCCGGCGCTCCACTGTCGGTGATGTCGCAGTCATGGCATTCGACGTGCCAGTGGCGCGGGCAGTAGTGCCTGCCTTGGAGCTCGTCGCATTGCCAGCCGTGGTCGGCGGCCTCGTTGTCGGCGTCCTCTTCGGTCGTATCACCGACGAAAAGTCTTGTGTGGCACTCGTCGCAGACGACGAACAGCTCATGGATTTCCTGGTAGCTCATCTTGCCGGCTCCTTGTCGGCTCCGCTCACATGGCTCCAGTCGCATGACAGGCCGCCCTGCTTGTAGTCCGAGTAGACGACGCAGTCCACTTTCCTCGTGTCGGTCAGAGTGATGACGCATTCACTGAAGTCGTCGTCCATGTCGGAGCACTGCGATTCGATGGACCTGACCTCATGCGCTGGCGTTGAAGGCTCCGACGCGCTTCCGCATCCGGCGAGCGCCATGCATATGACGGTGATGGCGAGTGTGATGCGTGTTGTCTTTCTCATTTTGTTTCCTCCTAGTGTTTGCGCCATCCGCCGTTGGCGTATCGGTTCCATCCGCGGATCGCGGTTTTGATGCTGTCGTCCTGGGTGGTGATCCAGACGGCGTTCGGACATCCACGGCATTTGGCGATCCAGATGCAGTGCATCGTGGCTCCGATGATCCGGGCGTATGGTTCGATGCTTGGTTTCCTCGTGCCGCAGTAGGGGCATGGACTGGTCCTATGCCATTTCCTGGCATGCGATATGGTGTTTTTCATGGTTTGCCTTCCGTGATGACGACGGCGCGGATGCCGTCCGAGGTTTTGTTCGTATGGTGGCGCAGGTCGCAGTCGATGACGTGCAGTCCTATGCCCCGGTATTTCAGGACCGCGTGGACCGGGCTCAACCGGATCAGATCCAATGGGCCGTCCAACGTGACATCCATGCCGGTGAGCGCGATGCATCGACGGCCGATTAGGTCGGCGGGATTCCGGTACTTCCACGCCATATGCGTCTGGACCGTCATGGCCGGCCTCCGATCCAAGCGACCAGGACGGCCGCGCACAGGAGCATCATGGCGGCCACGGTCATCACCATGCTCCCTTCAGAAGCTTGCGGTAGCGGATGTAGTCGTTGATGTCGCGTCGAATGCAGTCGCGCACCCTGTGCGTGCCACGATGTCCCTTGTACGGATCCTCGGGACAGTCGATGAACCTCAAATACCGGCGGAGCGTGGTCAGGTCTAACTTGCGGTAGGACAGCCACCTGTCCGGGTTCAGGTCGAGACGTTTCAGGAAGTCGATGTCGAAGTCCACGTTCGTTCCGGCCGGAACCAAGGTGAAGCGTTGCGACAGGGATTCGAGATACTCCTCCACGGCGTTCGCGACCGCTTCCACGCAGTCGTTCCCGGCGGAACCGTTCGACAGTTCGAACAGGAGGCCGTTGTCCGTGTGCATGGAGAACACTATCGGGCTCATGTCCAACAGGTCGAGATAGTCCGGTCTGATGATGCGATGCAGGGATCCATACGAATGTTCGCCCAGCACGTCGGTGCATTCCATGCCGACCTCCAACGGCAGACTGTCATTCCTGTCCGTACCGGTCGTTTCGAAGTCGAGCCAGAGCAGCGCCTCCGGCTTCCCATTCCGGTCTTCGTCCTGTTTCCTCATGATTCTTCCTTCCAAGTGCTTTGCCATTCGATGACCTCGATTTGAGTGAGCCGTTGCGCCGTGCCGTCATCCAACAGCCACCACCAGTCGCCGTTCCAGTCGCGTATCGGCACGTTGAGCGGATCACGCCAGCTCGGGATGATGTAGCCGAACCGTTCCGCCTCGGCCGGATGAGCGTGCGCCCAACCATGGCAGCCGGTCGTGCCCGACCCGCACAGTTCGACGATGTTGCACGGCAGGTCACGCATGGTCGGGTTGGCTCGTCGGCGCAACTGCCGGTGGTGGCCGCTCCTGCCCGGCCAGACGGTCGGGTCGTGCAGGTTGCGTCCGCAACGCATGCAATGCCAGCTCTGGCGTTGCAAGGCGACGCGTTTCGATTCCTGGAATTGCCGGTCGCTCATCGTCGCTCCCTTCCGAACTGGTCGAGCAGGTTGATGCAGGTCGAGCAGTCGCGTTTGATATCGCGGACGAGGTCAAGGTCCATATCGGCGAGCGCCGGACCTTTGAGCGCGTCGAGTTCCAATCGGTCGGCGGCCTGGATGGCCGAGGTGAGGACGCCGGCCATGTGTGCGATGGTCATGGCGTTCATGCCGCCGCCTCCTGTTCGAACAACTGTTCGGCCAGCACATCCCCGGGCACGTCCGCGAGCTGCTGGCGCAACGTCTCCGGATCCACGCCCTGGTTGAGCAGGTCCGCGACCTTGCATGCGAGCTCCATGCCCGTGTCCGTGCCCTCGCAGTTAATCGGCCCGAGAACACGCTTGACCTCGGCGCTGCCCCACGTATACCGGCGAGTGCCGGTTTTGGGTGTGGCGAATCCGCGTTCCTTGCCTTTGACGAGCCAGTTGCGGAATTTCGCGTTCCAGTCGGCCGAGCGGGCTCCCGAGTCGAGGGCCCGGTCGCGGAATTTCCCGGCTTCGATGTCGCAGTCGATGCCTAGCCGGTCGGCGAGCGCCTGGTGTTCCTCGGTTGGCTTCCAGTCGGCTGGTATTGGGATTGGTTTTCTCGCGCGCGCGTTACTCTCTATAGTCTTTATTGTTTCTATAGATTTAGTAGTATTGTCTGCACGCTGTGTGCACCCCTGATTCATGCCAGATTCATGCCAGTTGCACCCCTGATTCATGCCTGTTTTTTGGAGTGCATTTCGTTCACCCCTGTTTTTTGGTTTGATTTCTTGGGGTGCATTTCGTTCACCCCTCTGTTTTGGCAGGTGCATGTCATACACCTTCGGTCGACGGTTTGGCGCGATATCGTCGACGATGTGCTGGTTGCCGTATCTCAGGAAGCCCTTCTCGCGCAGGGAACGGAGCTTGTTGTGCACAGTTCGTTCTGACATATGCAGCTGCGATGCGATGGTTTTCGCGCTCTTCGCGAAGCCCTTGCCGTCATCGCCGGTCCAGTCGGCCACCATCATCAGAAGACGAAGCTCATAAGGGTCGAGCCCGTACTCGTGATACAGCAGTTTCCGAACATTCTCCATGCTCATGATTCATCCTTAGAAATCCGGTTCGGATTCCGGCTTGCCGAAATCACCGAACGATGACGACGAGTGTGAGGACGAACCCCACGGGTCGGACGGCGGCAACGAAGCACCGGCGGTGGCTCCGCCCGTATAGCCCGCCGGCATGGAAGCCGGATTGCCATACGCTCCAGCCGTGCCACGCTGCGCCTTGGCTACCTGCGCGGTCGCATAGCGCAAGCTCGGCCCGATCTCGTCCACCTGCAATTCCATGGAAGTTCGGCGCTGATGCTGCTCGTCCTCCCATGAATGCTGCGTCAGCCTGCCCTGGGCGATCACACGCATGCCCTTTGCCAGGCTTTGCGCGCAATGTTCGGCCATGTCGCGCCACGCGGAGCAGCGCATGAACAAAGCCTGACCGTCTTCGAACTGGTTCGTGTTACGGTTCCAGGTGCGCGGGGTTGAGGCAATCGTGAAGCTGGCAACGGCTGCGCCGCTACCAGTGGTACGAATCTCCGGATCCGCGGTCAGATTGCCCACCACCGCGATAATCGTCTCACCAGCCATTAGAACCTACCTTTCACGGCGAGAGTCTTGATGATGCGGATGGTCTCGCCACCATCCCTGGTCTTCACCATGTGCGTCAACTGCGCGGCCACTCCCTGATGGAAAGCGTCGCCAGGCATCGCCTCCAACACGGGAGACGCGACCTCGGACACGAACCGGCCCACCAGTTCGGTGAAGCGCACGCCCAACGATTCCAAGATCACCAGCTCCTTCCACGTCTCGCTCTCCATCGCACGACGGCACGCCTCCGCCACCGCCCGGTCGCCACGCGTCATCCTCTCCATGCCGACGTCCTTGACCGGAGAGTTCGGACCGAAACGCCAATGCGGCAGAATCTCCTTCATCGGTTCCTCCCTTGACCTTGATTGATATGAGATTGATTGATATGAGCCGGACCGCTGGGCGCCATGACAGCAAATAATCGCGCCCATCGTTCCCACACCCCAGGAAAGCTGAACGAAACGGGGATGCGGGCGGCGTTGACGGTCCGGCCAAGCGCCGGCGGCGGGATTCGAACCCACAGCGGACGGCGTGACGGCGGAAGACGTGAGAGTGAATGCGTGAAATGCAATGTGAGATGAAAGGACCCACGCCTCCGCCATCCGTCCGCGTCCTTGTACGCCGGCGGATACGGTCAGACGTCGCCATCCACGTCATCGCGCGGAGCGAACCTGACCGTCAGCCACAGGACCGTGGCCAGATACACGCCCTCCACCACAAGCGCGCCCGTCAGACCGCCGCCATGCCAGGTGAGCATAAGCGTCACGCTCACGACCAGACCGACCACGGCCAGCGCGAACTTCAAACGCCTGAGCGTGTAGTTCGGCCTCCCCTTTTCGAACCTGTCCTCGATGCGATAATCGTTGTCCGTCATCTTGCGCCTCCGATCTTTTGAATGAATGTCCTTGCCTGGTCTTTTCCGATGCTCGCCAGCTCGTGGCTTCCGTCGACGTCGAGTTCCATGAGGCTGGCGCCCTTGCCCGTGACGCGAATCGCGTAGCCGGTCAAGCCGAACATGATCACCGTGTCCCTCGGCGGTGCTGGTGGTGTCAGCAGCGTTTCCGCGTCGATTCTCCTGAGTGTCATCACAGCTCCTTGTTGATCGTGTCGACGATGAGGTCCACGAGATCGGCGACGTCGAGGTCGACGTAGCCGACGATGTGGCCGAGCGGACGGCTCGCGTCGATCCCATCCCATTCATCGCCGACAGCCGGCCTGATGACGTCGCCATGCTCGGCGAGTTCGTCGAACACGGCCCTCACGCACGTCTTGCGAATGTCTTTCATGCAATGCTCCTTGTGCAATTCGTCTCGCCTTCCTCAAGCCATTCGGCCACTGCCGTTTCCGGATAAAGGATCATCCGCCCGTGCTTCACGAACCGTGGCCCCTGTCCGCGGAAACGCAACTGCGCCAGATACCCCTGCCGCGTCCGGATCTCCTCCGGCGTCTCGGCCCCGAAAAGCCTCGCCACCTGCGTGGTGGTCATCATCTGCTGCAAGACCATCACGCGCCTCCTTTGCGTGTGTGATGCCGGGCGGCGTTAGGAGAACCGCCCGGCCCCCTCCTAAAATCGGTGTCATCCCGCATTTCCGACGTGCGGGCCGAACAGTTAGGAGAAGAATCATGCTCACACAGCGACAGGCACTCGAAGAGGCGAGAGGAAACATCGCCTGCGGAACCAGCATCGCCGCGCGGATCAAGGAGACCTCGCAGAATCCCGAGATTCGGGAACTCGCGAAGGCTGTCTATTTCATCGGATTCGGCAGCCAGCAGATCGTCAACGCCTTCACCGACTCCGGCAGGATAAAGGATCTCTAGAAGGAAACGGCAGACGGCTTCCATCTGTCCAAGCACGGCGGCGGCAGCGGCGGCCTCCCTCAACTGCTCGAGGCCTCTGCCGCCGATCGACGACATGGCGAAGGTCGAATCAATGAGGTCGACGCTTGTCTTCGGCTGCGTCGCGGTGATGAGACGGTTCCTCAAATCATCGAACGCGGAGAGCATTGCCCTTTGCATGTTCTTGTCCATCACGCACCCGCTTCCAACGTCGGCTGGGTACGACCCCAGTACCGGTCGATGAAGTAGCGCTGCCCCTTGCCGGTGACCTTCGGAGTACGGCTGACCGTGGTATGCCCGTCAGCATGGGTGACGGTGGTCTCCTTGATGCGGAACAGGCCGAGGTCCATCGCACGCTGAGTCGGCACATTGCGGTTGGAGCCGGACTTGCCGAGATACCCGTCGGCCTGAAGAAGACGGAACAGCCGGTTCTGGCCGATGTCCATCCCGTTCTGCCGAAGCATCTTCGCCAACTCGCCCACCAGGCACGTGCCGTCGGACGCGGCGACCGCGTCCGCGAACCGGGCTTTCGGCTCCAACACCTTGATCTGCGCGTCCTTGGCCTGAAGCTGCTGGTTCTTGCGCTCGATGGTCTTCTGCGCGACAAGCACGGCCCTGGCCATGATGTCCTCATCCGAATCCGACTCGGACATCGGAATGTAGCCGCCGGTCCTGCGAATCTGGGGCAGCACCTCATGCGTCACCCAACGCTGGAACTCCTTCGCCTCCGGCTTCCGCGAGCGCATGATGAGCTTGTACAGGCCAGGCTCGGAGACGATGTTGACCGCTTGATTGCTTCGATTTTCTGACCCTAAGTAATCCTTAGGGTCAATCTGAGCGACTTCATCTTTATCAAGAGCGGTAACCGCCATCGATGGATTGCTCATACCGAGGATGTCACACGCGTCCTTGGCGACGAACCAGGGCTCCCCCGCCTCGTCGGTCAGGGTGCGCAGCGAGGCGCCCCTGAAGTCGAATTTCCGGATTTCGTTGTTCATGTGATTCTCCTTAGAATCGTGTTCATGTGTTCTTCCGTTGGAATTGGTGATTGGGCGACTTGGGCTTCGGCGGTCATCGCCGTCGTGTCCGCTGTCGTGAGCGTGTGGTGGCCGCACCGCAACCGGCGGCAGGCCGGATGGTTCGCTACTACCTATGACGATGTCGGGCAGGCCATGCTCATGCATGGATTGGAATCGTGGACGCCTCATAACGGCCGCGGTACCCCGGATAGGCTTTTCGGCGTTCTCAACGACGGGGACGGCGATGGATTCAACGTGTCGTTCACGGTTGATGGCGGAGAAGCCGCAATCGTTACCGTTCAGGACAATGGAATCAACCGCGCCGCCGTGGAACTGCCGAACGTTCACGTCGTCGCCCCCGGCGAGACGGTTCTGGTCGCGGTATGGGTGGATTCCGATGATGCGGCTCTCGTGATCCACTGGACGCTTCAGCCGACTCGTCTGGACAGGCGTGTGTACCATCGCATCCGCGTACAGGGAAAGATTGGCCGTCAGCCTTGGAAGCCTCTGCCTGAGCCGGAGCATGATCGCGGCATGAATCTGACCTTGTATCGGCTGACGCATTTCCGCGAGACACGACTTTCACATAGGCTTTCCCGATTGAAGCGGAACGCGATCTCGTTCCTGCGACGGAATCGATGACCGACAAGATCAGTTCGAGCATCGCCACAATGTCGGTAACGACGGTGATAGTCATCAGGACGACACCTATCACCGTTCCTCCATGCCAGTAGACCATCGGCCATCCAAGGAACAGGAAGCCAACCGCGATTGTGAAGAACGGCATCAGAAGCAGTTCGGCCACTTCCCCTCCAGCGCAGAGCAACACATCGAGCAGGATGCTCATGACGATCATGATGGAAATGACGGCCAGCGAGCAGACGCATAGTCCGAAGGCCAGATTCGCAATCATGATTTTTCCTTCAGAGCCTGCGCGGCCGAGGCCACGAGGTTGAGCAGATCATGCGAGTCGCAGTGGAGGCTCAATCCGTACGATGCGCCGAGCTGGATGGTCAGCAGGAACCTGCCGTCACCGAACGTCTGAGTGACCTTGAACGATGGATGCCAATCCTCGGAATCGCCCAGCAGCATGTCCTGCGGATGGTCGAACACCGGCTGTTCCCCACAGGCGGCCAATTCCTCACGGACAACCTCCCTGATCGCGCCCAGCATCGCCGGATGCAGGCGTTCGAACTCCTCAACGGAAATCGGGTTCGTGGATTCGTCCGGCGTCTCGGCCGGAATATTGATGCTCATTTCGGATTCTCCTTTCGATTCATGCGTCGGCGAGCGCCGATTGCTCAGCCTTCTGAAGGACTTCGCTTGGATTTCTCCCCAAGCTCAGCGCGATTGCAACGAACTCGGTTAGGT